>Ga0207993_1000008_pt1 | contig 102519 bp, 119 predicted proteins | sample ETN01SmetaG_2_FD_185791 | JGI IMG/M metagenome (GOLD analysis project Ga0207993, IMG submission 185791) | Marine microbial and viral communities from oxygen minimum zone, Eastern Pacific Ocean - ETNP2014F12-01SV265 (SPAdes) (version 2) | ecosystem: Environmental > Aquatic > Marine > Oceanic ...
ACAACCATATTTGTGGTATCAATATTTGTATCAAGCGAAGAGAGAATCTCATTTGCATAGTCTTCCATATCATCTTCTTCAATTTCACCATCTAAATCCATAGAATAAGAAGGTTTGTCATGAACCTCTTGTCCAAGTAAATATCCTAAGTTTTCCATAGTTTCTTCGTTTGTTTTGGATGTATCAGATATTTTCAATTGAGCATTATAAGTAGTTTTTGGTTCAGGTTCGGGTTCAGGTTCAGGTTCTGGTTCAGGTTCAGGTTCGGGTTCGGGTTCAGGTTCAGGTGGATTATATGTACCGCGTAATTTGGAAGATGAAACTTTTAATACAGAATTTGTATCATTAATTTTTTCAACTATTTCATTAGCATCTTCTTCTTCTTGAACTTCAACTGAAAAATTCACATATCTCCCAGGAGATACAATATTCATATCTTGGAGTGTTACACTTGTATTGAGTGCATCGTTAATAACATTAATTATGAATCCTGGATTTGTTGTTATAAGATTAGTAGATGCTATTTCAATTGTTGTTAACAAACCTTCTAGTGTTTCTTCATTAAAAATGTATACATATTCTTGTGTAGATATATATGTTAATTTAATATCGTCATCTGTATTCGAAACATTAGAAAGATCTGTTATATTGAAACCTAAATTTTCATAAATAATATTTGCAGCATCATAGATTAATTGTATACCGGGTAGAATTGTATGTACAGACGTTTGATGGGTATATGTTTTAAATTTCGCATTTGGTTCTGTTATTACTGGTATATCTGTTTTAACAGAAAAAATTTCATTATTTGTTCTTGTCTTTAAAGATTCAACTGATGCTTCGGTTGCATGTATTACAGAACCTTCGTTTACATTATCACTGAAAATCTTAAGAGTAGTTTTATTATTTAGTGTAGTTAATGATATTTTTTCTCCTGATTCAGAAATAAATACCCTCTTCTTTCTTGTTTTTGTATCAATTGTTCTATTCATTGTCATTGACTCTGTATCTATATTCAAAGAAGGATGTACATTAATATTGTTTTTAATTATACTTCTAGTTTGTTCTACGGATATAGAATGAATTATATCTGGATTTATATTTACCATTGTAGTAGTTACAACAATAGAACCATCTGCACCGCTTACAAATATATCATCGGGTGAGACTCCATATAATTCACTCATGGTATTCAAAATTATATCTAATAATTGTTGTTGTATTTCAGGTGATAAATCTGAGAAAACTATGTTAGGAATTATTGATATTAATGTAGTAGAAGGTACTTCTGTGTCACTACCAGATGTTGTACCAGAATTAGAATCATATGTTATACCAAGAATAGCAAAAACCTCTTCTATAAATGCTTGTTGATCTTCTATAGCTATTTCGCCATCAAGTAACATAGAATACTCAATTAATTCTTCTAATGTAATACCCATCGTCTCTGATATCATTTCTAATGTTTCCTGATTTGTCATATTGGTATCATCTGGAACTTCTACATCAGCTGATAGAGTGCTTGTAGGTTCTGGTTCTGGTTCCGGTTCAGGTTCTGGCTCTGGTTCAGGTTCAGGTTCTAAATGATTATTCCCATAAAAAGATATCTCGGAAATTTTTATAGGAAAACTTCCTGTTGATTCTGTTATTTGAAGTTCAAACTTAGTATATGCCTCAGTAATATTTGAACATTCAAATGTAATAGCACCTTGTGGAAGTAAATTTTCTTGATATGAATCATCGTATGTGTAAAAATTTAACCAATCACTACTGACGAGTTCTCTAGAATCTAATAAATATGGGGTTGTATCTTCTGAATAATATCCATACAAATTCCATTTACCTGGTACATTATCACTATTTATAGAACTATAAGTACACCATATTTTGTATGATGATATAATAAATGATGTTGTGAATGTGTAAGATATTATTTGTAAATTATTAGTATCTGAGATCCAATAATGAATTGTTCCATCGTTAGGGTCTGTTCCATTTTTACCATCAAATAAAACATCTCCGGTTACATAATCTTGTGATGAAGATACATATGCAATACCGTTATTATATGGAGTAGAAATACTTCCCCCTACCAATGCAATTGGAGGTTCAGGTTCAGGTTCGGGTTCAGGTTCCGGTTCTGGCTCAGGTTCAGGTTCCGGTTCAGGTTCAGGTCCCAGTTCTGGTTCCGGTTCAGGTTCCGGTTCAGGTTCTGGTGGTCCCTCAGGTTCGGGTTCTGGCTCAGGTTGAGGCTCGGGTTCAGGTTCCGGTTCAGGTTCCGGTTCTATGAGGTAAGTGTTTTTGAGTTCTCCTAAACGTTGCCGAATAAGAGCAATTAAATCTCCTATATTCTCAGTTTGAGAAATAAAGGAGCCTTCAATGGAAACGGTGTCAGCGTCAATTCCTGTCCCCATTTAATTATTAAATTATTCTTTTCATGAAATATGTAACGAACTGACTATTGACATTTGTCATAATTTTTAAAATTTCATAAAAAAATATTAATTTTCTACTCGGGAATAGGTTCCGGTTCAGGTTCGGGTTCAGGTTCCGGTTGAATTAAATAAGTAATTTTTAATTCTGTTAAACGTTGTTGAATAAAAGTAATCAAATCTCCAATATTTTCATTTTGAGAAAAAAGCTCTCCTTCAATTGAAACTGTATCAACTTCAACTCCTGTTCCCATTTAACTATTAAATTATTCTTTTCATGAAACATATAACGAATCATTCAAAACAATATCCCGTATAATTTTTGTACGAATGTTGTTAAACATAATCAAATGATCACTTAATTGTAATATTTCGGCGGCATTTTGCAATTCTTCTAATATATTGTAAGTTTTCAACATATTTCTAACAAAATTACCTTCATATAATTCCCAAGATAGAATGTTTTGTATGTCACTATATTTTTTACCCATGTTCCATAAATAAGTGTAACATGCAAATGCCGGGCATAATTTATAGTCTGGGTCTCGTAATCTTTGTTCTTTATCTAATAGATCATGAAGTTCTTTTATTTTATTGTAAATAATCATAAATGACTCAAATTCATTGTCCTTCATAACATTAGAGAGAACTTCAAGTGGTTCGTTATACGTGTCATCAAAACTCTTATCATGAATGAGTGTACCTATGAAGGCACTCCATACGTTTTCATCACAGGGGTATTCTGATAAATGAATCATAAATTCTGATGTTAAAAAGGAATCAGATTCATTAATACCTGACGCAATTCGACCTTTTAAAGATACTGCTTCTGGTGGTAACATTTTGGTTTCAGATGCGACAAATGATTTATAAGAGGTCTCTAACTCATTTGTATTAAAATGAAGGTAACCATGATGCTTCAATACATCTATTTGCCAAATAAGTGTATCTTTAATATAATCCGATGCTTCATTAGAGTTTTTTATGTTTTTTGACAATTCTTTTTCTGTTTCCCTTTTCAAATTAAACAATTTTAACATTTCATCATCCAATCCACTGTTTTTCAGTTTATAAATATTTGATAATATCTTCTTTTTTGCATTTGCTTTAGGATTTTTTGTTAATTTTTCTTGATATTCAGTGTACGTAATAAATTTTTCTTTAATTTCTTTTATGTTATTGTTATAATTTTTTGCAATATACGCATGAATTGACTGTTCTGCGTTTATGTTTTGTTGCAAAAGTGTTTCGTTTTGAATTTTCAATCCTTTAATATAATCAGTTGTTTCATGTGCCATCATGCTATTCTCAAGTAACTCATATGGAGACTTTTCTGCTGCGAAACATTTTAAGAGAAGCACAGGATCCATTTGAAATTTACTAGATACCTTACTATGTGTGCCTTTCAAAACGCTATGAATTTCATAATAACCCAACATATCTCTTGGTGGCAATGGGAAATAAATAACAGTTCCCTTATCATCTTTACCACGTCTTCCTGCTCTCCCAGCCATTTGACAATATTCTTCTGGATTTATTAATCGCTTTGTTTTACCATCATATTTGGAAAGTTCTCCAAACACTACGCATTTTGTAGGCATATTTATACCAACTGAGAATGTTTCAGTTACAAACATGACTTTAATCCATCCCTTATCAAATAATGTTTCAATAATCTCTTTTAAAACAGGTATTAATCCACTGTGATGAATACAAACACCTTTCAATAACAGAGACCGAATCATCCATACTTGAGAAAGTTGCATTCCAGATTCTCCCAAATATTTCTTAACATAAAATTCAAATAGATTAATTGATTGTGTCAATTCTTTACCTTCTAAATATGAGTCTTGAACCATTTTTGCAAGAACTTCGCAATTTTTACGTGAAAACATAAAGAATAATGCAGGAAATAACTCTTTCTTTTCAACATCTTTCACAAAATCATTTAATAGTCTAGACCTTGTGGGTTTGTCCTTTATTCTCATATTAGCATAATTCTTCCAATCTTCTAGAATCGTTCTATATCCTTTCTCAAACATATGCTGAGTATTATCCATAATTGGTTCCATAACACCATTCCAATAAACATTATGAATCAAAGGTACTGGTCTATATTGTGTAGATATAAGTTCACATGGTTTCTCCTTGATTTTTTCTACCCATTTTGCAAAACCTTCTGCACCTGGTATTGATGCAGATAACATTACAAGAATAACATGTTTGGGACATAAAGTGATCACTTCTTCCCAGACATGACCACGATCTTCATCTCTAATATAATGCACTTCATCTAAAACGATTGCATATACATCATCAAAATATGATGCATCCAAATAAAGCAAATTATTAACAATCTCTGTAGTTGCTACAAGAATCTCTGCATCAGGACGAACTTTAATATCTCCCGTCATAATTCCAACATGATTTCCAAATTTTTTTTGAAAATCATTATATTTTTGATTTGAAAGTGCCTTGATAGGACTTGTGTATAAAATTCTTTTACCTAAATATCTGGCATGTGCGATTGCATATTCCGCAACAGTACTTTTACCTGCAGAAGTATGTGCTGTAACTAAAACATTATTTCCTTTTCTTATACATTTTATACTTTTATCTTGAAAAGTATCTAATTTATAAGGAAATTTAATGATGTCATCTATACAGTCAGACATGGTTTATATTAAAAAGTTATTGTATACACAAGTCATTTTTTAAAACATGGTATATAGTGATAAACTAGGATTTACAGGAGTACCTGGATTTGTTGCAAATATATTTTTTTCTCCATTATATATCTTTTTGACACTATTTAAAGGACTTGAATTTTTTTCTGATTTTGAGCACCTACTCCAAGAATCTAAAGGTACGCAAGTACCCCCACCTTTTTTGGTTTTACCCTTTTTTGTCTTACCCTTTTTGGATTTACCCTTTTTTGTTTTAGTTACATTAGGTTTTTTGGAATTTAATTTATTTTTTTTAACACTTTTTTTTACACTCTTTTTAACATTTTTCTCTTCTGTTACCTTTTTCTGAGATTCACTCTTCGGAATAACTTTTTTTTTGGTTTTTTTAAGTTTATTTAAAACAAATCTTGATTGTGATAAAAGGAGAGTACCTACTGTGGGAACCCTATACGAAAAGGGATTCCTTTCTTTTGTATTAATTCCTGCAACAGGTTTGGTTGTTTTTTTTAAAATTGATTGACATCCACAATTTGTCATTTTTCTATTATAATAGAATTACATTATTAAAACGTAACCGTCATAAATTTTATATAATTTTAATTTTTTTTAATACACATGCTATTATCAAAATTATAAGTAATAAAAAAGTCCACATTAAGGTATTCTTAGAATTTTGAATCATATTCTTTAAAGTATTTGTTTCTTCTTTATAGATTGCATCCTCGTCATTTGCTGCTATATGTTCATCATAAAATGCTTTTAGATGTGCATTACATTTTGATAAATCGGTTAAATATTTCTCTGATGTATTTTTAAGTTCTTGTGTTCGTTCATCATATGCACTTTGACACTCCAATGAATTATTTTGTAATCTTGAGTATTTTTGTAGTAATTTAGAATATTGTGCAAACACAGAATCTAAAGAATCTTTTACAACGTCTATTGGTATTGATTCTTTTTCTATCTTTTTTATACGTGCTTTTAAACTATCCTTTTCTGCCTTACAAATTTGTAATTCTTGTTTAACATTAATTACAGATGCGGGTTCCTTTTGTGTGGGACATTTTTTTCTTATGGGTTGAACATATACAGGACATTTTCCAGAATCTCCTGTTACCTCTATTAAATCTGCAGTTGAACCAAATTTTTTAGCATCTAATATTCTATCAATTGCATTGGATCTTCTCCGTGCACGTTTTTTCCATTTTCTATCAACAGATTTACTTCCAAATACTTTACCGTAGGTTCTCGAGTGCATGCGAGCCGTTTTTTTTTTAAATTTTTTAAATCCTCTTTTTGATTTTTTTTTTCCTTTTTTTCCCATTGTTTTATTTAAAGATAATAATATGTAATTAAAGTAACAAATGGTTAAACCTTATATAACACTTAAAATAGTTTATAATGATGACAATTTAGAGAACATTATGACCTTGATGGAAGGGTTGTATTGTAATGGCACAGATATAGATATAGTATACATATTTGTAAAAGACGATATAAACAAATTAAATTTCGAAAAAAATTTTATAGAATTTACAAAACAAAATACACTGTTTATACATAATACAGTAGTATATGTTGTAGAAGACAATGACTATCTTATAGAAGATTTAGTAACAGACCATATTAATAAAAAGGATGATTCAAATATTGATTTAAGTACTGAAAAAATGGACGTAACATATGATTTTGAATCTATTTTAAATGAAGATAAAGAATTCACAATGTGTAAATTATTTTCTAAAGAAAAATGGCATTTATCTGAATCTGAAAAAGATATAGATACAGTAACACAATATTAAAAAATACATAGTTAAAGGTAAAATAAGCGGGTAATACAATTTTCTTAAATCAAAATTTTTAAATTTTTGAGTAAAATTCTCATTTAATTGGGTAGGAGATGGCATTTGTGCATTCGGTATATTCTTATTGAACAATCGTATCTTTTCATTAAGATGATTACTTGTAGTTTTACCTTTTGTTAAAAAACTCGACGTACATTTAGTTTCAAAATTTGTATCATTTGATACATCTTTATTACTGTAAATACGTCTCCCAACAGGTAATTTCATTCTTTTACAAGAGTTACTTCCTATATTACCCGAACCCACCATAGACTTTGTAACCTCATATGGATTAATATCATATATATCTTCAACCATACCAGGTATAATACCTCTCATCTCTGTTAAACCTTGCAAATTACAACCTGTAAACTCATTAAAAGATATTTGAGCAGGTGGCATCGATCCAGTAGGTATATTTCTGACATATATGTGCTTTTTCTTTCCAACACATTCTGGGGATGAGGATTCGTCACATGTACCAGATTCTATAAAATAATTTTCACCCAATGCAACATCTTTTCCAGATAATGTATTGCCACTAATTAGGTATGTAAGTGTATATTTGAATAAATCATCTACATTTCTTAAAATATCCTTATATCCGACTCCTTTTGTACTTGTTAGAAGTTTTGTACTTTCAATTTCATAACCATCGGCACTCATTATTTATTAATTCATATAATGGGAAGAAACGAATATGTACAAACGGTACAAAAATCAATTGATGAATTATCAACAAATATAGAAAATGCAGACACGTCTCAGTTAATGCCTCAATTCAATCCTTCTGAAATATCCACAGCTGCAGCTCAAATATTAAATAACAAAGGTATTCCGGGGTATCAAAAACATAATAAAAAAGGTGCTTTTCCAAATCTTTTAAATACAACGAATACTACTTTCAATAAAAACAGTAAAATAATAAATCAAAAAAAATTTAAAAGACCACAGTTATTTAAAATACCTATATGTAACCGTGCAACCAGAATATACAATCCAGACACATATTTTGGGAAAATGGACCCATACTCAATAAAACGGCATAATTTAAAATACTGTAAAGGTTTTCTTCCAAAAACTGATTATTTTGAAGAAATTTATGCTGGAAATTTAAATTCTGAAAAAATAAAAAAAACAAACAACTCTATTGAAAATATAATAGAGAATTCAAAAGAAAAAAACACAGACAAAGATACTATACGAGTTCGATTTAAAAACACTAAAAATTATTTATATTTTAATATACTTGTATTCTGTACATTACTTGTTTTTTGTATATTATTTGGTGTACTTTTACGTAAATTGTGGCTAAAACAATAATCTTATATACATTGTTTTATTTTGGCTGTAATAATTTTATTGTTTAAAATAATTGAGCATGGGAAATGTAAATTCTAATCAACTACAAAATTCAACAAGCTTATGCGATAGTCTAAAAAATTTAGATTCGGTTGACAATACTTATAATTTTTTAAAAGACCCAGATACTTTGAAAGATCCAAAATATTCTACGAATTGTCCTTCTACTGAACACGATGAACCATTCAAATATACTAACGATCCAGAATCAGATAACATCATAAATGGACATATTATGAATATCAATATTTCAAAAAAAAATGCTAAAGAACTAAAACATAAATATGATAAATTAGTCACTTCTCTTATGTTAAACAAGGCAAGTGTAAAAGAAAACGGACGTGTATTATTAATACAAAATATTGTAACTATCTCATTTATAGTAATAGCGTTGTTATTATTTACTTATTTGTGTTACTCATATGATTTTATTGAGAAACACAAAATCAAATTTTTATCAATTGTGATTATTCTTTTACTATGTTTGTGTTATTACATATATTCATTTATAACAACAATTACATCAATGAGTGATGTAACACGTAATTCCTTCTTTAAGATTGGAGATTCTTCAACAAGTTTTGTAGGTTCTATATATAAAAGTATAAACAAAGGATTTGGTAATTTAGATTAAAAATGATTGCATTTTAGATTAAAATGATTGTAATTGATGTAAGATTTTAAATGAGTTATTCAGAATTATTAGTTTTAGATCATGAGTATTTTGATTTCATGCCACCGTTTGATTTTTGCAAGCCGTTACTAAGCACATTATCTACAAAAAATCCAAACGAAGTACCTGATACTCCATTGTTACTACGTGATATAGAACGTGAGATACTGGAGGTTATTGACGAATGTCGTGGCAATATTTCATTAGGAAAACTACCGAAGACATACAAAAAAATACACGGTAAAGTTCTAGACTATCAAATTTTAGGCTTCACAAAAATTAAGTTTCTTATCGAAGAATTACCAAACATATGTATTGGATCCGGTAATTCGGGTGGTATCCTAAGCAAAAAAATACCACAAGAATATACGAACCCGAATTCACAAAAAACAGAAGAAGACATTAAACCTGTTCAGTTTTTACTATATCCACTTCCACGTCTTCCACGCTGTTATACAAAACCAAAAAATGTATCAAGAAAAGCCTCAAGACGAGGCAGTGGGTATCACAATCGTCGTGAACGTGCGGTTAGGCGTCGAGCAGAACGTATAGATGCAGAAGCAGCAATCCAAAGAGCAATACATGCAGAAAACACACGTGCAGTATTGAAGATCCAGAATGCCTGGAGAATATATAGACCACCACAACCATCCGTATCAACAGAGAATATTGAAGTAGATTCAGACACAGAGAGTGATATATTCCTTAGAAACATGATAATAAGTGACAGAAAATGGTCACTAAGCGTATTTCTTAGGTTCTTAATAGATTGTGAACAATCAATATTATCTATAAAGAAAACGATTCGTTTATTAAACCCAAAATGTAGCGATTCATTTATAGAGAATTATTTAATAAGCAGATATCCCGATTACTGGTTTTACCATAAAGACTTGAAAACAATTTACAGTTTCTTTAGTCATTGGGACAGAGAGTTGTTCAGAACAAAACTAGTCGCAAAAGATGTATTATGTGATGATATTATCAATCATATAAACAAATATTTTGACTGATTATTTACATAAAATTTGTTCCATAATTTCACCAATTAATTCATTTTTCTTTTTTGATTGAATATCAATTCCACGTTTTTGTGAAACGTCTTCAATTTCTTTCATAGTCATTTTTTTTATTTTTGAATAAAAATTTTTAATTTCAGGTTGCGATGCAATATTTATTTCCTGAGTTCTTTTCGAATTTAGATCATTTAAATGTAAAAATATAGGGTGATCATCTTTATTGAGAACTGGTCTTAAATGTTCTGTACAATTTTTATGTAAAATACAACCAGCATTGTGTCCATCGTCCCATAAAAATACAGAACATCTCTCAGGTATCCAATTGCAATATAAATTGTAGCCTTCTTTATTTATGACTACAATGTTTAGATTCAAATATTCACTTATTAAATGAATTATACCTGGATGAGTATCCATATCATCAGTACGTATAAGTGTATATAATGTATTCTTATTGAGAGATTTCTCATTGAGTTTATAATTTTTATATATAGAATACGTGAAATGTTGTTGAAAATATTCAGATAACTTGATTTTAAGTTGAAATATAATATCTTCTTTTGTTTTTTCTGGATATACTAGCCATTTATTCTCATGTGCAGACATAAGAGCATGTAATAATCGTTCTCTTCCATTAAAATATACTGTGTAATATGATGAAGTTTTATATTCAAAAGGAATAAAATCTGGCAAATTACATACCGATTTATCCCACTCTTTTTCTATAATATTATTCATAGACGGTGATTTTCCTATATTCACATTATCGTCTATTGAGAGTCGTGCGTTTTGTGGGATACTTGCAGATTGCATCCATTTTGCATATTTGTGTAATTTTTCTAAGCAACCTTTCTCTTTAAGTGATTCATTCGATGAGTATAATCTAAGTAAATCAAGGTGATACATGTTTATAATCCTTTATCATTCTTTCTTTATGTCGTTGTAAGAATATTCTTTTATTTTTTGTATTTTTTTAATTCCTATTCTTTTTGTTGAATCAAATTGTTTTTTTATATCATCTACTGATTTCTCTTTAAATGCAGCTAATAATTGACTCCAACCTGGATACAACTCAGCTATATATTCTGCTGTTTTTGTTGATATACCCGGTATTTGTTTGAGTTGCATTATAAAACATCTTTCAGGATTTATATTTGATTTTTTTTCGACATGTAGACAATCTGTATAATTTAGGTGTGGAGACATGTTTTGCATGTACATTTTCTGATCTTTTTGAAGTTTCATAAATAATTGATATACGATATGCTGTGTCTCATTTAGATCTTTCGTATTAAAACATATGAGTCTATCTTTGCACTGTAGTCTAAGAATAATCTGCCACACAATTGGTTCATTTACGAAAGAACCTTCTAATATATAACCTTTTAATATAGATTTTGAAGATAATAATCTACTTTTTTGTTCTGAATATCTTCCATCTTTCAAAGAACATAATAAATCAGATATTGATTTTCTTTCGAGAATTGCAATTATTTCATCGTCTTTTCTAATTTGTATATCTCCGACCTGTAATGTTTTTTTCACAAATGATATATTTTCATAAGAATTAAAATTCATGCCATGCTCGCGGTTGTCAATTTCTAAGAACCACATTGGAATGGTCTATATTGGAAAATTATATTTGTTAGTTTTAATTATGATGTTCGACAATAAACAAAAACTTCTTGTTCTTGTGCTTTTAGTTCTTTTCGTAGGTATTGCCGTTTTGGTTTACCTTAAACCTGCGTGGTTACCTTCACTTCCTAATGTGTTACCAGTTGAAGAAACATCTGAAGATTTCGAAGAGAAAAAAAGCTGCGTTGGATATGTACCCACTGAAGGAGATGCCATCCCTGAACCATCTGAACCTTTAGGGTCAAACGAAGTACCTAAACCATTGATGACCGATGACGAAGATCCTACAAAAAATAATAGCAGACCTGCCGATTGCTTCCCAAAAGACCACTTGGACCCCAAAGATCTTCTACCCAGCGATGCCACCACCAAATGGGCACAAACAAACCCAACCGGATCAGGTAAAATTGGTGACCAAAACTTTTTAAATGCTGGATACCACACTGGTATTAATACCGTAGGTCAATCAATGCGTAATGCCAATCTTCAATTGCGTAGCGAACCTCCAAACCCCCAAACATTAGTTAGCCCTTGGTTACAATCAACAATCGACCCCGACATTAACCGTAAACCACTCGAAATCGGATGCGAATAGACAATTAAATTAACATATTTATTTACGCCATCTTTTACCACAATTTAAACATGTGATAAATATTGTTTCACCTTCATCTGCAGAACGAGTTTGCATAGTATAATATGTTGTTTTATTTCCTTTACATTTCATACAGCGGAATTGATTTGTCGCTTGACCAAAATCAATTTCACACATCATGGCATCTTTCTTTTTCTTTTCAGCAATGATTGATTCCCAATGTTCAGGAAATATTTCGTAACATGTCATGAATGCTATTTCATGTGGTAGAAACTGTTTTTCTTTCAATCGTTTTAGTGTTTGTGTCTTATCTGTATATGTATTTGGAGAGATATTTGTGACAATTTGTCTTACTTTATTAACATACATATTCAAGAAGTGTATATTATCCCACATACATCTTTGACGTCTCTCTTTTGATTTCCATATTGTATAATTGTATATCCCTTTCTCAACATTTCTAGAAATATATTCATCTTGAATAATTTTATCTAAAATGTTGTAGGCTTTACTTCGGGTGTGATACAATTCCTCCATGATACATAATTATTGCGGTCTAATTATATTCATTTTTATAAACTACTCTCTAAATGAAACTACAACTTCGAAAATTCGACATGGCTAGTATAAGTGATGACAAAGTTGTAGTTATGATAGGTAAAAGAGATACTGGTAAAAGTTTTTTATGCAGAGATTTATTGTATTATCATCAAGATATTCCTGTAGGAACTGTAATATCAGCAACTGAAGTGGCAAATTGTTTTTATGGGAAAATGGTACCACCTTTATTTATTCACAATGAATATAGCGAAGAAGTTATAAAAAATGTTTTAATAAGGCAAACTCGATGTATGGAACAAGTTAAGAAAGAAAAAAATTCGTTTAATTTCAATGATCAAAGTAAAAAAACAGATCCAAGAACTTTTGTAATTTTGGATGATTGTCTTTACGATAATAGTTGGACTAAAAGTAAATTTGTAAGGTCTTTATTTATGAATGGTAGACATTGGAAAGTATTTTTTATAATTACTATGCAATATGCACTAGGTATACCACCAAATTTAAGAACAAATATAGATTATGTATTTATATTACGAGAAAATATTGTTCAGAATAGAAAACGATTATATGAATGTTATGCTGGTATGTTTCCAACATTTGAAGTATTCTGTGAAGTCATGGATCAAACTACAGAAAATTACGAATGTTTAGTAATCAATAATAATTCCAAATCAAACAATTTAGAAGATCAAGTTTTTTGGTATAAAGCAGAACCTCATGCTGATTTCAAATTAGGAAGTAAAGAACTGTGGGATTACCACAATCAAAATTATATATCTTCTGGAAATACAATAAAACGTGATGAAGAAAAAGAATGGGATCCTAATTTATTCAGTTCAAAAAAGAATAAACCATCTATAAACGTTCATAAATACAACGATATGTTTTAATAAAAATGATCTTATTTGTCTTATAAATTATAAGACAAAGTAATGGAAGAAATCAAAGATATGGATCAGAAAGATAATACTATCAAAATCAAAAAACAAGATATACCAAGTATGATTCCTTATCCTATGAGAAGACATAGTTTCTTTAACATAAAAACGAATAGGTATGAATTAGACCCACCAACTGAAAATGCTTTGAGAAGGGTACAAAATTACATAAATAAACATAAAGAAATGGTTGATCAAAATATCAATTCAGATTTATAAAGAATTAAGAGAAGAACTTCAAACGTGCTTCTCGTAATTCTTCTTTAGTTAAATAAATTTCTTCTTCATCATCAATCTTTTTTATAGTTACATCATTCTCACTGTCTTCTGTGGTAATTTCTTTATTATTATTTTCAGCTGCGATGTCTTCAGTCGCAATCTTCTTTAATTCTTTTTCCCTATCTTCTTGTAGACATTTTTCATACTCATAATCTTGTTCTGAAACTAAACTTCTATCATATGTTTTTTTATCAGATGATATTGGAGATGAAATTTGTGGTGGCGGTGATGGTAGTGGAAACTCATCTTGTCCTTCGAAATTATTAAATGAAGGTGTAAACTGATTCATTTGATATAATTCTAATCTATTTCTCAGATCTCTTTTTGTTCCTGAAGTATCTAAATTACATGATAAACACAATGCACGTAAATCCTTTATTTTTATAGATTTAGAAATAGATTGTATTTCAGCCATGATAATTCTTTATAAATTACATAAGCATTCATATTCATTTTTATTAATTACCAAATATTAATAATATAATAAACATAAAACACTATTAAAATTTATTAAAATGACATCAACAAACGATGTTGTTCCTAGCTTTGAGTCAACTAGAGATACTTCTACAAAGATCTTCCTTATATTAGAGAATACTATTGTAAGTGGTTTTAAAGAAGATGGTATTAACCACAAAAATGTATTAATGATATTCTCGAATATATGTAAGGAATTAGATGTTAACAATACTATCAAAAAGGAAATTGTGAACGATACTGGTAATAATAAAGCAATTATTGCAATTCAAGTAATCCAATACGCTCTAACAAAATATTTAGATTTGAATTATGACAAAATAAACGATCAAGAAAAATATGTTATTGATTTTTTCTTGTCTGATAATGGAGAACTTATATTAATGGCTACAACATCAATCATCGTTAAGACTTTTGATCATATAAAAAAAGCTTATAACGATGCAGATATGAATAATGATGGTTGTCTATGTGGAAAAAAGGAATGTAAAACATTCTGGAGAAAACTTTTTTGTTTGAAGACAAAATAATATAAATTATTCATACAAACCTTCATTTTCTTGAAATAAACGTAACTTGTTAACCCATTTATGGAATTCATATGTTTCATCTTCTTTTAAATGATAAACCATATATTCCCACAACTTTTTTGAATTTATTACATCTCTTTTGCTTTTACTTGCAAATATGCTCATATACGGAAGATTTAATAAAAAAATTTCCATTGCATCAATGTCATCGTTGTCTTCAATTATTAAGTAAAAATTTCTACTACAAAATTCCTTTAATTTATTAGTTATCATAAATAACGATGCTTTTTCTTCATTCAGCCATAACATTATATCATTATATAGCCATTCAGATACATCATTGTCAACAATCCAATCATTTCTATATTGTCTCTCGATTTGTTTAATCATATAGGCTTTTCTAATATCTAATAATAGTTTACTTCTATGTTTATCTACAACCACGGTATACATGTATATTTTGTTCCATAATTCATCTGGTAAATACATTTGTATATCTCTATTTATTAAATCTAGAATTTTTATTATCATTTAAACGACGCGTCGATCTATAATTGTATTATACATCTTATCAATATTATTACAGGCTTTTTGAATAATATGTTCATTATTTATACATGGAGAATTAACAAAATTCTTTTGAGATAACAATATCAAAACATTAACCACTATAGATAATCTAGATGTTCTATTACTTTTTTTGTAGTTTTCTATAAAAAATACTCTCCAAGCTTTAATAATAGAATCAAGCTTTATATTTGCACCTGACTCTGGTATATATAAAACACAAATATCCCAAAATAAAAATAACCAATCAGCATAATCCTTCTCATCAATACCTTTCCATTTGCGTTTTCCAGCTGTTATGTTGTTTTTATATTTTTTTGATTTTTCTATAAATAATAACCACCCTAAAATTCTAAATGAGTTATTTAAATCATTATTACTTGCATGATTCATACATGCTTGTATTAATGTGCATAGTATATGAGAATCTCCAACTATAGTAACTGATTTGATTTTTTGTGATAAGGTGGTTGAATTTAACTTAGAAAATGCATTTTCGATTATATCATCGGTTATGTGAATGCATGGTATTGGGTATACTACACCTTTAGGTGAATACGATATAACGCCCATTAAAAATGCGATAGCCTGACGTATTGTTGGATCTGTTGATAAGGTTTTGTCTGATAAAAACTGTGGGTAATCTGATTTAAATTTTAATAAAAATAAACCAATTTTTGGATTATGAGAATGTATATTTTTAGCACAAAAAATAACAACGTTCTCCCAGAGAAGCTCATTCCATTTTGATAAAATCATTTCTATAGCCCAACGACAACAAGTTTCATAATCACTCATTGCACATGCTTTTTTCCAAGCATTTAATACTTGATTTTGTTGAAAACCAGAAAATGATTTTATAACTGTTTTTTTACTATTTGTTGTTTTTGTACTTTTTTTATCATCAAGGAATTCCTTAAATTCAGAATATTGAAACATTATTAATAATTCTCATAATGTTTATTTATATATTTATGTTTCATTTTGATTACAAAACCCCCAACATATAATACTAATTCTACCCTTTGTCTCATTTAATTTAGGTGGTACTCCATGACGCCATGTTGTATTTACTTTCCTTCCAAAGCCATAACACATGCTATTTTGTAATACAAATTCGGTTGTTGTACCTGTTTTTGCATGTTGAAATGATATACTTCTTTCAGCACCAAAAGAAACACCTATAGTTATGTTTTGTTTTTTGGCCTTTTCAGGATCTATTCCTGCAGCATCAAAATGGTATGGTTTCCATTCATCACCTTTTTCATATAAATTGAAACGTGTCGCATGAACATCCATATTAAAATAGTTTGCAATTCTATCAACTACTTTATGAAACAATAAACTTCTATCTTTGCATTTAGAACGGTCATTCATTATCCAATGAGTTCCATCCAGTTCGTTGTTACCATGCCATGCACAAAATTCATCATAATTCATCTCATTCATCAATTCATCATATGCAGTATTCAAATTTGAGAATATATTAAGAAACAAAGCAGGTACAAGTATCACATCGTTTTCCTTTATTGAATAGGGAAAACGTGGCCAGACACCATAACCAACTTGAACTCTTAAATCACATGGGTTATAATCAGGCTTAAAGCATATAGTATTGCGACGTTTTCTTTCTTCAAATGTATCTGAAGGTGGTAATCGTCTAGATTGTAACGTATTATTTTTGGAAAATTTACTCATTTTATACTTTTAATTATTCATATACTTTCATTTTTAACTTTAAATAAATATCATTTGTATAACCAAAACTATAGACACTAATTCACTGTTAAAAAATATAGATATGGTCTATTAATAAATAAACAATGAGCTGTAATAGTTGGTATTGTTATATTTTAATTGGAGTTACAGGTAAAAATACATACATTGGGGCAACAATAGATGTTCATCGACGTTTACGTCAACACAATGGAGAATTATGTTCTGGTGCAAAGCGAACTCGCTCTCATAGACCATGGAGAATACTAGCATATGTAGAAGTTGGTGAAAAGATACCTGCTTTACAACTTGAATGGCGTATGAAAAGAGCAAGAGGTTTAAAAAATAGATTGAAAAAGTTTGTAGAACTAAGTGAAGAAAGAAACTTAACAGTCGTATTGAATGAATTTTAAATGTTTATATTGAATATCATGATGACATCGTAAGATAAACTTACATTCATCAGTTACGCTCCCACTCATCTTCAATCGGTTCATCTTCAACGGGTATTGGTATGGGTATTGGAATAGGAGCCGGTCCAAAAACTTTGTCAATAGTTTTGTCAATACCACCTAAAATTTTTCCTAGAATATCTTTTATCTCATCAATGGGTTCTGGTTCACCAATATAAATTTTACCAGTTTTTGGATCTTTTTTTACGGCATCTATACAAGCAAGATTATTTACAACATATTTATTCTTAAATACAAACCCCATACATAAAGACGCAAAACAAATTAATGTACATTTAATGATCCTCATGACTATAATATTAATTATAGTGTTACATTTTCATTTTTATAAAATACTTATTCAATCACGAAGTGCAAAAAATGAAAGCTCATGAAATTTTGAGGTTCTAAAGTAATGATTGCAAATTTTTTGCAATTTCGGTAAACCAAATGCATATTCTAGTGAATTTTTGTCTTTTTTAATTAGGTCTTTTGCTATCATGGCAAATATATTTTGTCTGTTATGACTATATCCAAGATGAATCGCCATAAGATAGAGCATCACTGCACATTTTTCATTCTTATTAAGACTCTTTTCTTCTAAACAACCATTCCTATCAAAATCTATCATTCTATATTCGTTATTTGCTTTTTTAAATACACAATTTCTTGGTTTTATATCTATACAATAAAAACCCGTGTCCGCCATTTTTTCAATTAATTTTTTTATTATATCTGCTGATGACTTCCAAAATTCTGTTGACATATTTTTAGACCTATTAAACAGCAGTAATTCTTTTAATGTCATGTCATATTTTTCCATAACCATATATCTTACAATCTGATTAGATTCTTTCTCAAAATAAGCGTCATAAATAATAGGTGCTATGTTTAAATTACCAAGCTTTACAGCATCTGCAATTTCATTTTTGTAACTATTTAATTTCTCTGATATTATAGGTTTTATAGATTCTCTTATTGCAACATCTTTTACCACATTTTGTTTATTCAAATGAAACGTTGCTGTTGCTTCATATACAATATTAAATGTACCTTCACCCAATACTTCATCTTCATCATCATTATGGGTCCATTGTAAACATGGTGACAAATTTTTCAATCTATTTTCCAAATTAGATTCTTTTAAACCTTTTAACGATGGTTTAGGATTACAAATCATTATTTCTTATATTATTCCAATTTTATATTTTATAATATAAATGGTCAGAACTGTTATTTTTGTTTTACTTGCACTCATTGTTATATTTTGTTTATACCTAGTAAATTCAAATTATTATTATAAATACCAAAATACAACTTCACCTTGGACATTAGCATACGTTATAAATCTTAAAAATACAGAAGAAGGTAAAAGACGCTGGAGTGTCTTTAAAGACATACCTCATTTTAAGAATAAAGTTATAAGATACCCAGCGATACATGGTAAAACATATGATTATAATAATGAAATTAAGAATAACATAATTACACAAAAATGGAATTACGGAAAATGGAAATATAGAAATAAAGATTTTTATATCAACATGGAACCCGGTGAAATTGGAGTTGCCTTAAGTCATTATAATATATGGAAAAAGATATCGAAAATGGAACCTGAATCAAGGATTCTTATATTAGAAGATGATGCAATACGAATAGATCCGAATTTAGAAAAAAATGTAAATTATTATTTATCTAAAATACCTTCTGATTGGGATATATTTCTTTTAGGTTTTTGGCTTCATAAAGGAGATGATGGTGAACAAATTAACAAAGATATATCCAAAGTCAATAGTTTTGTATTGATGAATTCTTATATGATAACACCTAAAGGTGCACAAAAACTTTTAGAGAAACTACCCATCAATGCTCCTGTAGATACATGGGTTTCTCTCCAAAGTCATTATGTAAATATATACCGTCATCACATGACCTATAGAAATATGTTTTTACAAGAAAAAAAAAATCCAAGAAGTATACTTATACGAACACGAAGTCAAAAAAGTGAAATAAAGCACACTAATAATTGGTAAAATACTCACGGTGGGGCTTGAACCCACGACCACTGGATTAAAAGTCCAGCGCTCTACCGACTGAGCTACGCAAGCCATTTATTAAATAGAGTATACTCCGTGCGAGACTCGAACTCGCAACCTTAAGATTAGAAGTCTTACGCGCTATCCTATTGCGCCAACGGAGCAAATTTAATCGTTATTCATACACATCTGTATCAATCTGTACAAGTAAATTTAATATATATAAATCATTTAGTGTTAACTTATCACTTGAATCTGATTCGTATATAACTCCATTATCTTCAAACTGGTCGTATTCTTTTTTTTCATATGAAAATATACTACCCATCTAGTTATTTACATCAATTGACTTAATAAGTAAATTTATAATTACTGTCATTTTTATAATATTATTCTTAGTCAATGAAGAATTGCAACGATGAACCAGTTAATCAATCAAAATTATTAGATGAAATTTCTTTTTTATTTGACAATTGGAGAAGTGTCCCAGTCATTAATACAAAATTATTAATGGATACTTTTCCTTTTGTACTACCACCTGCTGAACATTGGTCAAAATTAATTGAAAATGTTAGAGAAGAAGCCCATTGTAATAACACGAAATCAAATACATTTCAAGAATGTTATGATATAGATGACAAAGAAGCTGCAGAATGGTATTCAGATGAATGGGAGTCTAGTTCTGAAATATCAGATTCTGATTCAGAATATTCATTATGCGAATCAGAAGATTTCGATTGTGATATAAGTTCAGGTTCAGGTTCAGGTTCTGGTGTTGGATGTGATTCAAGTTCAGGTGCTGGTTCAGGGGCTGGTTCAGGGGCTGGTTCAGGAGCTGGTTCAGGGGCTGGTTCAGGAGTAGGAATTGATTCAAGTTTAGGTTCGGGTACTGGATCATATAATTACGACCCTACCGTCTTTAATTCTGATTCCTGTGGTTGTAATTGATAAAAAAAATACTCTCGGCGGGGGTCGAACCCGCGACCTTCGGCTCATAAGACCGACGCTCTAACCAACTGAGCTACAAAAGCATATATAATACAAGAGACGGGGTTCGAACCCGTGCGTATTGCTACATTGGGGCTTAAATCCAACTCCTTAGACCACTCGGACACTCTTGCAATTGAAACGTATTGTTTTCAGCTAGAAAACAAATCAGATTTATGCTTTTAAAAGCATATGTATATTTAGACAAACGACTCGTACTGGAATTGAACCAGTGACCCCCAGATTAACAGTCTGGTGCTCTAACCAACTGAGCTAACGAGTCCTTAAGAATTTTGATCTGTCAAAATATCATCTACTGTACATGTGTCTTCACCACTTGCTGGTGCGATACACATTAAACCACTTGAAATTATAACACATGATATTGCTAACACAAATGATATGTTGAGAATGTCATACTCCATTCTCGAATTAAACTCGCTTTTTGTTCTTATATTACTTTTTTCCAATGTTATGTTGATGTTGAACTACACGATACTTTTAATTTCACCAATCATTTTTATTTTAGATATTTGTCGAGTAAGTTTAAATACGAGAAGAAGTACATATGTTTAATAATATTTGTATTATTCTAACACATATATTGTCTAAAAATTATGTGTACATTTTTTTTCTTCCACTTTTCTTATGTGTTAACACATCTTTTTCTGAACCAAACTGCAAAAGACTAAGTCCATTCTCTCTATATATATCTATTTTTGTTTCAACAGATTCTTGTATTGTTTCCAAATGACTCATCAGCAACAAACTATCATACATGCCCAATAAACTATGTATAAATGCAGGTACTTTTTTGATATTTTTAACATCACATGCTACAAAACCTTCATCAATAAACAATTGTGAACATGATATCGCAGATGCACCTATACATGACAAACTAATTCTTATAGATAATCCTAACAAAAATCTTTGAAATCCAGATGCTTTCTCAATACAAATAGTATTTTTATCATCTATAACACTCCATTGTAGTACCTTATCCTCTAAACTTACTGATAATGTCAATTTTCTGTCATCTTTTGTCATATTCGCAGAAATATTATTCACAGAATTAACAAGTTGTGGCAAAATCTTGTTTGAATACGTCCAACTGCGAAATTTCTCAAAACTAATAGATAATTCCTTTAATATAACAGCCTTTTCTTTGATGTCGTTCGAATATGCTTCATACTTATTTCGTATGAGTGTTTGATTTGTTGCTTTCTTATGTAAATCATCATATTTTAAACATTCCTTTTTGGTTACTAATATATCTTCCTCTAATTGTTTTATCTCTTCATAAATACTGTTCTTTTTATTTAATTTGACTTCTTTTTCCTTTAATAGTAGGGTATGTTGACACGATTCTATGTTATTTAACTCCTCAATATGTAAATCAAGAGTTTCAATGTCTGATTCAATATTTTTAACCTTATTTTCAATGTATAATTTTAATTTTTTATACAATCTGTTCATATATTCCGTCTTTTCTTTTACATTATTGTAGCCATTTACAAGTTCAATATCTTTCTCATACTTGTTATATCTTTTCCATAATTTAATCAATTTAGAAAGTCTCTTTTTTGTATCTTCCCATTTTGAGTTGTTATTCAAAAAAATATCCTCTAAATTACATTGTTCAGTAATAATATTCAATTCTTTATTGTTCTTTTGAATCTCTTTAAAAATATCAAGTTGTTCACATTTTAACTCTTCACACTCTTTTTTCATAGAATCAATTAATTTTTGCTTATTTTCGCAATGAGATGCAAATAAATTATACTCTTTCCACTTATTTTCATAAGAAATGTATAGTTCAATATCTATATTTTTATAATTCTCACACCATTCTATCATCTCATTATAAGCATCTTCAATCTCTTTGATATCTCTATTTTGAACGTGTTCGGTATATTTATTTTTAAGTTCTATATATTCTTCTTGTAATATTTTGAACTTCTCACACAAATTTTGTATCTGGATACGAATTGGTTGCTTTGCACACGCTTCACAATTAGGGTTGAATGGGAGACATTTCGCATGATTGTGTGCAGTTTTTAGTGTTTCTCCTAGAGTATCTAATTCAGTTTTCTTGACATCAACATAACTTTTTAACTCTTCAGCTCTATCTAGAAAATTTTTATACCTTTTTATACGTCGTTCGTATTTAGTATATTGTTCTTTACCTTCTGTAAAAAAAACTATGTGTTTTTTTATTTCATCTTCGTCTTTATCGGGTTTGTCTATCGTATTCTCTTTTTTATATACATCTAATTCATAACACTCAATTGATATTTTATTATCCAACACATCTTTTCTTGTTTCTAACTTCTCATTTTCACTTTCATAATCACATATAACATTTTGTATACAATTTTTAACTGTTTTATTTGCATCGTGACCTTCTATTGTAGTCTTCAATACATCTTCTGGAATTGATTTCATCTCTTTTTCTAAATTTGAATTCTCAGTTTCAATCTCTTCCTCGGAAACATTTGGTCTCTTAATTTTTGATAGTTTCTCAATTAAACTTTTTATTTTCTTCTCAGATACTTTCGCATCATATTCTATCCTTTGTTTATTCCAATCATTGTATTTATACATAAAATTAGAAAGTTCAGACTCATTTGTTATAGATTCAATCTCGTCGTCTGATTCTTCATCAAACTTAATCTCTTTATTGAAGTTTGTATCCAATAATTCTTTCTGCATATTCATATCATTCACTAACACATTCCTCTTCACGTGAAGTTCTTGAAGTGTATGCTTTTCTGTATTATATTTATTTAAATTATCTAATTTTTTTCGAATAGTTTCAATGTCAACATCGTTATTTTTTAATTCATTTAGTTCTTCATCACTCATTTGTACATTTGAGAAGGAATCATAGACATTTTTTATATCTTTATATTTCTTCTCCAAATTCTCAAGTTTCTCATATACTATATCTTTATTTGTAGTTATAGTTTCAATATTCGAATCTTTACCTACATTAACATCATCTGACTCGTCGTTCGTATATTCAAGTGATGTATACGCTGTATCAATATGATCTAACACCCATTTATGTGCTTGCATAGATACTTTTACCAAATTTGTAATTGTCTTTAAAACATCTAAATTCAAACAATTATCTAAAATTTCTAATTGTTCAGAAGATTTCATTGACAAAAAATCTCTATCTTGATTTTGAGATATTAAACATGAAAGTAAGAACTCGTTACAATCACCTATCATTGTCTTTACCCATGGATCAACTGCACTTCCAGATTTTATTACTTCTCCAGATGGACTTCTCAACTCGGTAACACCTTTTGATATTTTTAACTTATCATATCTTTGTAAACGAAAGCTTCTGAATAAATCATAAACCTCACCATTAAGCATAAAACGTACTACGGTGTATGGTTGTACACCATTTGGACATTGAGATGAGAAAATTGCTCCAGATGTAGTCTTATTATATCTACTTCCAACTGTATTTCCAAACAAAGCAAGACATATTATCTCTAAAAAACTACTTTTACCATAACCATTTGGAGCTGAAATCATTCCAACTTGAGATGACAACTTTGAAAAATCAAAATAACACTTATCTTTAAAACACAATATCCATTGAAATTTTATGTAGTCCAAAGTTATTTTTTTTTTCTTGTAATTAGATTCTGAATCTTTTGCATTTACATATTTATCAATTGCTACATTGATATCCTCATTCTTCTTTTTTACTTTATTTATAAGAGATTTTGGTAATTTAGAATCATCTATAATACACATCTTATGAGGGTCATTTATTATGTTGTGAACAACTTCTGGTGAGTATAATGGTTCTAGAAATTCATGTATAACAGAACTTGAATTGTATTGTGCAAAATCAGATTCTATTTTTATTTCTGAATCATCTTCATCAATATTACTTCCTAGAATATGTAAACTATTTGATTTTGTATATGTTATATCTCTATTCGAACACCATTGATCTAATTTTATCAAACCTTCAGAATCAATTCCACTTAGTATCCGCACCTTTAGTTTTGTTGGGAATATATCTTTCAGATTATCATAAATTACATCTATTTTTTCCCATCCATTTTCAAAACAATACCAAATACCAGATTCATATTTTAATTTCAAATAACCAATATCATTATAAATATGATGTTGTTTGCAAGTATTCTTCCTAATATCCCATTCTAAAAATCCATGTCCTTCCAATGATTCTCCGAAATTTTGTTGTATCAAACTTCCTGAATATCCCCATAATAACTTTTCACCATTGCTCTTATCATGTGTATTTATTTGTTGTTTATGTATATCACCAAAAATTCCATAATTAAATTCATTAAACCATTCAATGGGATAAGAATTGTTGTAATTAAATGAATCAGGTGTACAAACCGTTCCATGAAATAATGCGATCTTTATAGGTGTATTTGGCACAGGAAATACTGGAAGTACATCTACTCTACCACATCCATCTCCCTTTTTTAAAGTATCTCTTACATGTACATGACCAAATCCTATCTTATTCTCACCATCACCAACATAATATACTCCCGATCTTGATATCAATGCAATATTACCATCTACAAAAACACCATCCTTCTCAGATTCTTTAGAAAAAAAACTTGATAACATATCTGGAATTTCTGGAGCATCTTGTCTCATATCATGATTTCCAGAGATTATATATAATGGACATAAATCTGCTATTTTATGTGTAATGTAAGTGTACAAGTGCAATCCACTTGATTCTACTTTACATTTACTATGAAATAAATCTCCTGTAATTACTACAACTGCGGTTCCATTTTTTATAGTTTTTAAATTAGATAATTTTTCTATAAGTTTTTCAAATACATTTAAATATTCATCATATCTGGAATGCTCTCTGTCTCCCGTTCTTATATGAGTATCGCTTATATGAATAACTGTGTCTATATGTCCTGATGAAGGTACAGGAAGCATTGTCATCATATGTATATATTGTCTAGTGCTTATGTAATTTAATGTTAAATGAATATAACACGTTATTATAAATGAACAGATTGTTCCGTTTTTTATTTTTAATACTTACACCAATTCCGAATAACGCCTTCCTTCGTTTCTCCTTTATTAAAGAATTAAAATGGAAACGTTTTCATAGAAAAGTCCAAGATACAGTGTTAACTCATCCTGTCGTTACAAATAATAGATACACAAAAGAATTTGCAAAAGGCACCGCATCACTCAATGAGCAACGTGTTTTTATACAACAATTTAGTGTATTTAGTCAATTGTTTTTAATTGCACAATTAACAAAAGTTATTAATGCACCAACCATAGAAGAAATGAGAGATGGTAAAGAAATATTATGTAATGAATTGGGTGTTGAATTTAACAAATCAGGTTCAATAGAAAAAGGTGTGTACAGACATAAATCTGCACACTTTGAGTGGTTATCTGACATTGCTAAAGATTTGGGTTTTAAGTATACAAATATAGGAAGACGTAAGGTTGGAAGTGTAGATACGTTATATTTTTGCGATGAATTAAATAGATTATATGGAAGTGATGATGATGTTACTGCGATTGCTGCATCTTATGCAATTGAAAACTGGGCTCAAGCAGGATTTTGGGATGAATTAACACAAGGCTTCGATATTATTAATCAAAAACGTGCCAGTAATAATCAAAAACCACTCTCATTGTCGTTTTGGAAATATCATTCTATGATTGAATCACAACATGCTGCACATACTGTGGAAGAATTAAAAGAGGTCTATTTATCTGGACGTATTGAGGACGAATATACGTTCTTATATCTTTGCGAGGAAATGCTCGATGCAATAGATATTTTTTGGAAAGGATTAGAAAATAATCAAAAAATATTTGAAAATTATTAAAAATTACATAAACATATATGAACCTTTTTTATGGACATATCTTCATTAAAGAATATAAGAATTTGTTACTAAACAAACCTTAATGAATATCATAAAAAATTATCAGAATAATGTTCGGGTATTCTTATTTAGTCTTTTGCCAGTATCTTTGAAAAATATTATTCATAGTAAACTCAAGTCTTCTTCTATTACAAATTCACATGTAAATAATGCCATTACAATAACTGTGGGAATGTTTGGGTATTTTATTTACAAATTATTGCATAATCATCCACATTTGTTATCTATTTTATTTTCATTATATCCCATTCATATAACAATTACATACACAAAGGTACATAGACCATTGCCTTTAGAGATTCGTAAAATCATCATGACGTGGTTTTATTTCGTTTTATGGGACAATATGACATTTTTAATTAAAAACTATCCACTTTTACGTATGACTGGATATTCTGTTATTATTTTTAAAAAATATGACAATTCTGAATGGACCATTGGAGATTATGTTATAGAAAAACATGGCGATGTTATTAATAAAATAACTACTTATACCTCGGATGATACGAGTGTAACAAATGACGAAACCAGTGACGAAACCAGTAACGAAACCAATAACGAAACCAGTAACGAAACCAGTAACAAAACCAGTGACGAAACAAATGATGAAAATAAAAAGGTAAAATCTTCTATCAAAACCGATTAGAATCGTGCGGTTTAATTATATTTACTCATATGATTCACCATTCGAATGGCTTGTGCAGAATAACTCCATTCGTTATCGTACCATATAGTAAATTTATACTGACGATCATTCATTTTCATACATGCGGCAGAATCTACTATAGTGGGATTTGTTGTGGTCATAAAATCTGTGCTTACCAAATGCTCATCATCATTGACAACAATTTCTTGCTTTGTACGCAAGAACGATAATATATCTTTTAATGATTCATCTTTCTTAAGAGTAACGTTAATGTCTACCATACTAACATTACTTGTTGGGACTCTTACTGAAGTACCATATATTTTCCCTTCGAGTTCTGGTAATATTTTAATCGCTGATTTACTAGCCCCAGTTGTATGTGGTATAATATTATTAAAAATACTTCTATGAGACCTATTTTTTAAATGAACTCCATCAAGTACATTTTGTGAAGCAGTTGCAGCATGGACTGTTATAAAATTAGCATGCTCAATGCCATATTTGTCATTTAATAATTTAATTAATGGTACTATGCAATTTGTAGTACAAGACGAATTGCTAATAATTTTCTCTCCTTTATATGTTAAGTGATTACCATTAAATAAGTATTGAGGTGTATTGTCTTTCGCGGGTGCACACATTATAAAATATTCAGCATCATGTTCTTTTGCCTTTTCATTAGTTAAAAATTTACCAGTTGTTTCAAATACATATTTGGCACCACACCACATATCTTTTTCTGGTGTACGTTTGTTTAACACTCGTATTATATTATTATTAACCTTTATAGTTTTTTCATTTACTACGTCTACATCTAATTTATCATACTTATGAAAGCTGTCATTCTGAATGTATGAAATAATCTTATCAATTTTAAAATCTGGAAAATTTATAGAGGTTACTCTTATATTTTGATTTTTTATTGATTGATGTAGAATAGATTTGCCTATGCGACCAAATCCATTTATCCCAATATTAATCATTTATTTATGATGTACAAATTAAATTTAACTTTGAAGTATAATGGATAATTTTAAAAGAATTTATTTTTTATGCGGAAATACAAGAACATTTTTAGATTGTTTTGATTCTACTTATAAAAATATAATCGACAAATTGTTTTGTGATAATACAAAAAAAAATACCCATGTTTTATTTTATTTGAAGTGCGATGATCCAGGACCAAAAGGACAAAGGGGGTGGGATTTTAAATACCCATTAATAGATGAAACTATATTAAAAAATTATATATCTAATTTGACTAAAAAATATAATAATATTAGTTTTCATTCAGAGATATTACCTACTAATAAAATTAATGATAGTCAGCTTTTATCACAAGTAAAAAATCGAAAAGTATATACTGGATTTCTCGGTGGGGATAAAAAATTACTAAGAGCTTTACATTGTCATTATAATATTGAAGATTGTGGGAAGATAATTAATCAAATTGAGTCAGATAACAAAGTTAATTTTGATTTTTATATCTATATAAGACCCGATTTATTTTTTAGCGAACCATGTCATAATATTTCTGAATACGTTACTAATACTGATAAAATAATTTTAGGTAGAGGACCAAATCGATTTAATAATGATCACATTGCAATAATTCCTCATAAATATAAAGATGATTTCTTTTTTGAAAGAATGAACTTAATTAGAACAAATGATAAAGAAAAACTACAAACATCAGAACAGATATATTGGAATACAATACAAGGAAACTATAACGTAAAACCAATAGGTAAATATCACATAAAAAGGAAATAATACGAAAACAAATATCTATACTAAATATATTTCTTAAATTTAATTATAGTGAAAATCAATATAAGTATATATTAATAATTACAAATTGGGGGTTTAGGTTGTCAAGCCTCTATGGCTCAGTGGTAGAGCGTTTGTCTTGTAAACAAAAGGTCCGTGGTTCGATCCCGCGTGGAGGCTAAATTATTTAGTTTTTATCTCGTCTTAGCTCAGATGGCAGAGCGTTCGACTGTAGAGGTAATCTTAGACATCGAATGGTCACCTGTTCGATTCAGGTAGACGAGAACCCGTTTATAAGACTCTAATGGTGTAGTGGTAACATTTCAGACTTCCATTCTGAAGCCGGGGGTTCGATTCCCTCTTAGAGTATAGATTTTTTCTATTAAGGACATTGTGGCCGAGTGGTTAAGGCGAAAGACTTGAAATCTTTTCCCGTTAGGGTCGCAGGTTCGAATCCTGTCAATGTCGTTTTAATTAATCATACTTATTTTGATTTTATGATTTTCCAATCCTTGAAGTGTTTATTATTGCAATCAACCAATGCTATTTTATCAAAAGTACATATCTTTGATATATTATGAATATGGTGATTACTTATTTCACTATTAGTAATTTGTTCTTTGTATTTATAAAGAAAAGATACATGAGCGTTGTCTGGCCACCATTCTGGTTTATTATCTATTTTTTCTAAGGTATAATACAATGCATGAAAATTATCTTCGCAACTTAATGTATAATTCTTAATCAACTTAACTGTTTTTGATATACAATTTAATTTAGAATATATATTTTGTGCTTCCGAAAATGTTAAACTATGTTTTATTGTCATATGTGAAATGAATCCATTTGTAAATGTGTTCCATTTGGTGTTTTTAGGTAAAAACCAAATACAATACCCGAAGTTTTTCATTAATCATGCACAACTTTAAAAAAAATTCATAAATTTTAAACCATATGTAAATTAATTATGGTTTATAAATTTGTTATTAGTTTTTCTGGTATAAAAGGTGCTTCGTAATCATATGATTCATATTCTAACATATTATCTGTTGAAACAATTATATCAAGATCATCTGGAATTGCTAAATTATTATCACCCTTTGATTCGAGTTTTGGTTCTTTTACAGCAATCTTCCTTTTCTTTTTCTTTTTACATATAATTTCTTGTTGTTCGTCTTCATCTCTATCTTCATCATCTTCTTCATCCACTTCATTATCATCTTCATCTTCTTCTTCTTCCGAATCCTCTGTATCATCTTTATCAATAACATCAATATTCTTAACAATAAGTTGATTTACTTCTTCTAGAGATATATTATCTGATATATTTGCTGGTAACATTTTTGCGTCGTCATCGTCTTTATCTCCTAAATATTTGAAAACTACTACAACATCTACTACGTTAATTGTTTCATTTAATGGATAAATATTCCAAATATCGGCATTTTTATACCTTTTTGGCATATCTTTTAAACCATATAGAGAGATATAATATCTAGAACCATTTATTAAGTAAGGTCCTTTCAAGCAATGATTTTTAGGATAAACTCCTTTTGATGTCTTCTTATGAATAAAACGCAGTAAATCATCTGTGGTTTGAATACTGTCAAGAGTTCTTTTGTATGCTTTGGGTGTTATGACTTCATTTGACCCATCTCTTTTAAAGACACATAACTTCATGCTTATAGTCATATATAGTTTGTATATTTACATCATTTTTATGATTTTAATGATTAAATCATTTTTATGATTTAATAATTATTGGATGGACGTACCAAAATTTATACATTCAAATATAAAAAAAACTATAAATAGATTGTTATTTCCTTTTCATACCAATAAAACAGTTCACAATGCATTTAAAATAGGAAAAGGTGGACAAAATCCCATTGCGACAAACATTGAAGTTAAATTAGAAGAGGATTTGATTAAATGGATACTTATTTTAGTTGGAAAAATTTTTATGAGCCAACCCGTTTTTTTAGAATTAAATGGACCTATAAATATATGTGGAGACATTCATGGACAATATGCTGATTTATTACAAATTTTTTATACGTTAGGATTTCCAGATAAACAGAATTATCTTTTTATGGGAGATTATGTAGATAGGGGAAATAGGAGTTTAGAAGTAATTCTCCTTCTATTTTGTTACAAAATATTATATCCTAACAGTTTTTTCTTATTAAGAGGGAATCATGAAACTGGTTCAATATCAAAACAATATGGGTTTTATAGTGAATGTATAAAAAGAGGTTATTCTGTTAAATTATGGAAGTTGTTTATTGATACATTCAATAAAATGCCATTATCTGCAATGATATTCAATCGAATATTGTGTATGCATGGTGGCATATCTCCAAATCTAAATAGTTTGGAGGATTTAAAAAATATTAAAAGGCCATTGGATATTCCTGATAGTGGTATTGCATGTGACTTAGTATGGGCAGATCCAGACCCCAATACAAGTAAATGGGGTGAGAATGAAAGAGGTGTGTCATATGTTTTTGGTGAAAATGTATTAAAAAAATTTTTAGAAGAAAATGGTATCGATTTAATATGCAGAGGACACCAAGTTGTTGAAGATGGTTATGAATTTTTTGGAGGTAGAAGATTAGTTACTGTATTCTCTGCTCCTCGATATTGTGGAGAATTTGACAACAAAGGAGCTGTTTTAGTAATTAAAAAAGACATGGAATGTAGTTTTGTATGTTTTGATTGATATATTATCTAAAATCCAATATTTCTTATTTATTCTCTTTAGGTTATATAATAATGGCATATTGTTCTGTGGAAGAAGCGTGGGGTGCTCCATTAAGTCCAACACCACCAATGCTACAAGATCAAGAATGTAAAAAATATAACGAAGAATCACACCCTGTATTCACAGAAAAATTTAATTTAAATGCAAAGGAATCTGAATCTGAATCTACTGTTGCACCACCCCAATCAGACCAATTTGAAGACTCTATTACCGATCCACCATTAAGAGGTTCATTGTTATCGGGAGCAATTCCGGATCAAACATGGAAATATAAGAAAGAAAACCGTCCTGTAGTAAAAGAAATTGAAAGCAAAGAACCCAATAGTCCTCTTGTTGAATTTAAATATAATGGTCAAATCGGTGAAAAGTTAGATAAAATGATAGAAATATTATCAAAAAAAAACTGTACTTCATGGACCGATGTTGTTATATTTGTTGTTTTAGGAATACTAGCGATTGTGGTTTTAGATATGTTTTTCCGTTTAGGAAAATGGATGATTATTAGAGGTGTATCTCAATCTCAACCTCAATTTAGAAATACACAACCATATATGAATCCATATTATACTCAAATGCAACAAATGCCAGCACCTGCCCCTATGCCAGCACCGGCCCCTATGCCAGCACCTGCTCCTATGCCAGCACCTGCTCCTATGCCAGCACCTGGACAATATTATCGTTAATTCTAATAGTAATTATGACGTATGTTTTACAATATCTACCCACGAATTTGCCTTGATTATATTATTTGAAACACATGCATTTGTTACATCTTCTTTTTTAGTCTCATTCTTATTTGATACATTTTTATTCACCTTTGGATTGCCTTTTTTTTTTAATTTAACAAGTTCCCCTGTTGATTTAGATTTTCTTGGTTTTTTATTTTTCTTCTTTTTTTCTCCGTCCTTTGAATATGGCATACCTCTTCTCCATGTGTCAGGTTCTCTAAATGTTCCCCTTTTTTGAGGTATATCTACATATGTTTCTGTAAGTGAAACATAAAAAGGATCATTATTAATTTTATCTTCTGCATTATTTACAAGATCATCTTCTGGATTCTCATCAGAAGACATATCTCCCCATTTATTTGGATCGTAATCAAACATTTTGATGTTGTATGTTATGTAAAATAATATACATAGTTAAATCATTTTTTAACTGTGATTATTTTACGTTATTTGTTTCCGTTCTAATTTAATAATAATGAATGATAGACTTGATATATTCTCTCTTACCGAGAGTAGAGAAAGAAAAATAAAAAGTCGTTTGAATTTATTCGAGGAAGTTTTAAGAAAATGCCATAAAAAAATTAAAAGTGTTTCGGAAACAATGGAATCAAAATGTTTATTTGTTATACCCGAGTATGTCATTGGAATGCCCTTATACAATAAAGATATGTGTAAAGTTTTTCTTGTAAATACTTTGAAAGAAGAAAGTTTCGATGTACAATTTTTTTATCCAAATATTCTATACATATCATGGGAAAAAGTTGCAAGACGTGTAGATCCCGACCAGTTGTCTAACTACGATTCACATCGCAATACAAGAAATGACTTTGATAATAGAAACCTGTTATTACATAATAGTCCCTCAACATTACATATTAATCCACCTCTTTTATTAGGAAACGGGAATTCTTCTCCATATGGTACAGAAAACCGTACATCGCCATATAGTACAGAAACTCGTAGATCTCTATATAGTACAGAAAACCGTGCATCACCATATAGCACAGAAAATCGAAGATCTTTATATGATATAGAACCAGAATTAACCGCGTCTTCTTTATCATTTAATGTGCAACAAAATAACCCTCCCTCATCTTCTACTGGTAATCTAAAATATATAAATACTGGTAAATTATTTTAATATTTATTAAATTAGAAAAAAAACTCTTTTGTTTATCTAAGTAATAAATGGTTTTTGAATATGTATTTACAACGTTAACTGTTAGTTTAATAACATGTATAGCCGCTTCTATTGCAATTGATGGAGGAGATATTTTAAACCCTAAAAGGGATTAACTACTATTTAGGGTTGCAAATTAATACATATTTGAATCCTCCTAAAAGTTTAACATTAGTCGTTCCCATTATACTTACAAATTCTTCAGATGCTTTTTTCACTGGCTGTAATTGTGGCATAGTTATATTTGAAAAAGTAAATATAAATGCTATTATTATCATTAGAATTATCGTTAACATAAGAATTATGTTAATCGATGCTATTGTGAGATTTCCAAAATCATAAAATTTATCTTCTTGAAATAACAATGTTAAATTGTGAACATTGCTCATAAAAATATTAAAAAATAATACACATACTAGCAAAGACACAAGAAAACCTTGCAAATTGTCATCTAATTTTAGAACTGAAACAATAATCAATGCTAAAATTATTCCCAAAATAATAGTTGTTATAATATTATTAAATCTAGCAAAAGTTCTGTTAACACGACGTCTCATTTTTCTAAGGTCACGTTTTTGCATTCTCAATTCAAAATCCTTTTCACTATAACTACCAGAAGGACTTTGTTGAATAACGATTGTTGATTCTTTTTTCTTACCCATTATAGAAATACAAATTTAAAAATAATAATTTTATTTAACATTCAATAGTTTGAACAATATTCATCTTTCAAGGGTTCGGGAGATGGTCCTACCAAAATCGCTGTTGTACACCCTACAACAACTAATGTAATAATCCAACCAAAACACGTCTTCAAAAATAGATTCCAATTTACACCTTTTTTCCCTTCAAATACTCCTACTGCAACAGTTGCTCCAATTTGACAATGAGTCGTAGAAAGTGGCCACCCTTGTCTAGTTCCGTATAGTTAAAATGTTATAGTTCTAATAACCATTTATAGTTCTACAAATATGTCTTGAAAAGTGTCTACAATTACATTGGCATCGGGACATTTTTTCCCAGTGATCAATATCTGGATTTAAATGTCCAGGTTGTGGTGTTCCATTCATATTTTTAATACTAAATGGTCTTTTTTGTTTATGAATATCACAACAATTGCATTTAGATAACATAAATATATAATCATTAGCTTTATTGAGATCTAAATGTTTTTCTATGAAGAATTTAAAGCTGGGGCACGGAGGCGCCGCCGGACTCCATTGGTAAGCTCCACTGTAATCTGCTTCTATTTTATTAAATATTTTACATTGCATTGGTTCATTATTGCAAAAAGTCGCAAAATTGATAAAATGTAAAGATTTTTGAAAATCTGGTTTGAAATCTTTAGAAGAATAATCTCCGATAAGATTGATAATTTCTTGTGGAAATCCCTTTTTATGAAGATATTCATTCATTTTCATTGTTGAAAATATGTTATTTCAGTATTGTGAGTTTATACATACTAAATCGTTTAACTTCATTTTTATATATAAATCTTTCTATTTATTCGAAACATAATCAAAGTTCCTATTCTTACTGAAAAATTATATTAACTCTCAACTGTCACATACTTTTCTAATAAACACGTGCAACAGGTTCTACTGCCCCACATTCTTCTTCATCTAACGTATTGGAATGAACTGGTCTATATTCTATCGATATTTTCCCATTTACATCATCGTAATAAGTCATAGTATGTTTCATCCATTCATCATCTAAACGATCTGGATAATCTTCATATGCATGTGCACCACGAGATTCCTTTCTAGCTTCTGCAGCATGCATGGTAGCAGCTGCATTAGGAAGAAGATTTCGTAATTCAAGTGTTTCTACAAGATCTGTATTCCATATAAGCGATTTATCTGAAACGCCAACATCTGAAAAAGAATTAACTACATTATTTATTTTTGATATACCCTCTAAAAGTGAATCTTGTGTTCTATAAACCGCTGCATGATCTTGCATTGTTTTTTGCATATTTAAACGAAGATCAGCTGTAGTTATAGAACCATTTGAATACCGTATTTTATCTAAATCTTCCAACGTTTTATTGCCAGCATCCTTCGGAAGTGGAGGTATAGGATCACCTGGTTTTGAAATGTCCGCAATTCGTAGTGCACATGCACGTCCAAATACAACAATATCCAATAAAGAATTCGCACCTAATCTATTTGCACCATGCACCGAAGCACATGCAGCTTCCCCTGCAGCAAATAAACCTGGAACAATCGCATCATGATCAATAATATTTCCTGATAAATCTCTCTTTTGATAGATTACTTCCCCTAAATGATTTGTTGGAATACCACCCATATTGTAATGTACTGTAGGTATTACAGGTATCGGTTCTTTCGTAACATCTACTCCTGCAAAAATAGCAGCAGTTTCACTAATTCCCGGTAATCTCTCCATCAATAATTCCTCTGGTAAATGATCCAAGTGTAAATAACAATGATCTTTTTCATTTCCTACTCCACGCCCCTCACGAATTTCCATTGTCATTGCACGTGAAACTACATCTCTAGAAGCTAAATCTTTAGCGGAAGGTGCATATCGTTCCATAAATCTCTCACCATCACTATTTCTAAGTATACCTCCTTCTCCTCTACAACCTTCAGTAATTAAACAACCTGCACCATAGATACCAGTTGGATGAAATTGCACAAATTCCGGATCCTCTATAGCTAAACCCGCTCGTAAAGCCATCGCATTCCCATCGCCAGTACAAGTATGCGCCGATGTACAAGAAAAATACGCTCTTCCATATCCACCAGTTGCTAAAACTGTATTTTTCGCATTTATACGATGTATTGTTCCATTCTCCATTTCTAAACACATAACACCCACACACCTACCATCATCATCCATGATCAAATCCAATGCAAAAAATTCAATAAAATATTTTGTATCAAACGCCAATGAACGTCCATATAATGTATGAAGCATTGCATGTCCTGTTCTGTCGGCAGCACATGCACATCTATATGCTTGTCCACCCTTTCCATAATCTAGACTCTGTCCACCAAAAGCTCTCTGATAAATTTTTCCATCTTCAGTACGACTAAAAGGTAATCCATAAGATTCTAATTCTAAAACTGCCCTCGGTGCTTCACGACACATATAATGAATTGCATCTTGGTCACCCAACCAATCTGAACCCTTCACAGTATCATACATATGCCAACGCCAATCATCTTCTGTCATATTTCCTAATGCTGCATTAATACCACCTTGAGCTGCGACTGTATGACTTCTTGTTGGAAAAAGTTTAGTAACACATGCTGTTTTAAAACCTGCTTCAGCTGCACCCATCGCTGCTCTTAGACCAGCCCCTCCTGCACCTACAACTACAACATCATATGTATGATCTATTATACTATAATCTCCCTGTAATTTTCGAATAGTACTAAATTGTGAACCTAATTTTCGACATACTACACGACTTACTTTATTCATTTAAGTAGTAGTATAAATGCTATAACCATACTCTTAATCATATTATCAAATAATATACGATTATATCAATGAGAACATTTAAAAAAAATATTAAAAAAAATAGAGCTCTTAGCAAAAAAGATAAAAGAAACAAATCAAAAAAGTCAAAAAAAAAAGGTAAAATAAAAAGAAAAAACAGACGTGTATTCAAAGATTCGAATAATGATGGTGTTACCGAACTTACAAATGCTAATTTTGAAGTAGAAACCAATGGCAAAGTTGCAATGATAGAATTCTATGCACCTTGGTGTGGTCATTGTGAAGCATTCAAATCTACATATCATGAACTAGGAACTCGATTTGCTAAAACTGATATTATTATTGGTGCTATGGATGCAACTGTAAATAATACACGAGATTATTATGACGTAATTGGTTATCCAACACTCATATTTAAAACAGCATCTGGTACAATAATACCATATAACGGTAATCGCGACGTTAACTCTTTAACAGAATTTATCAATGAACATTCACAAAAGAATTAACGAATTATAATGAGGTCGTGAAAATATAGTGTATAAAAATGATGTAAATATTTTATACACATGATAATTGTATATAGCGTATAAACTATTATGAACAATACGTTTGAACAATTAATAGAATCAGTCTCAAAACAAATTTCAAAACGATCTCGATTCTATAACAAAAAGTTAAATGAATTTGTTAGGTGGACTTCTAGCAAATCAGAAATGAATGGCACATCTTGTAATCAAATTAGACATATATTGTCATCTGCTCTTATTGAATTGGGAATACAAAATGATAAAACAACGCAAATTCTTCTAGGCTTTTATAAAGATTTAAGAGAATTTGATGCATCATCATTTATTTCAAAGGTAAATATCTATAGTAGAGGTAAATATGAACATGAAAGGATTCTTGATTTATTTAATAAAAACAGTACAGTAGTAAATGCATCTATATCTGCTCTTTTAAGTGTTTTCTTAGAAAAAGGATCTAAATTCGGAGCAAGCAGTATGTCTATATCTAACTTAGCAGGTTTGTGCATATTCTCTCAATGTATATTTATGGGAGCACGATCAGATAGAGATGGTTTTGGTTCCGCTGATAATTTAGTTGCTTTAGCAAAAAATATACAGCGTAAAAGATTGAATGAAATTGAAAAAAAGAATGCACAAGAAAATGCTAGAAAAAACCAAGACGGTAGAATCAAAGCATACATACGATCTTTAAACAAAGATGATTCTGAAGATGAAGAAGACGACATAATCATTACTGAAAATACAATAGACGAGCCAAAATTACAATCAAACTCAGTAGATGATTGGGAAAGTTTAATTTAGTTCTTTAAACTATGAACTTCTCAAAATTTTTTTATTTTACAAAAAAAAATACATAATATAATGCTATTCAAATCACTTTTGTTATTTATAACAAACCCTACAAAAATTTTTTTAAATTTAGATAAATTTAATGATTTGCTTATTCACGCAGGAATAACATTTAAAAATAGCAAAAGAGAAGTTCGATATGATTTTCGTGCTTTCAATTATAATAATACATATGTTACAAATGAAAATATTCGTAAAAATATAAGCAAAATGTTCCCTGACCTATTCGGTAAAAATTTTGAACAAAATACATATAACATAAATGACATTTACAATAAAATTGAATATGATTCAAAAGAAGTATACTGGGGTACATCAAATTTTAGCATAGATGAGCTGATAGAAATAGAGAATACATTACATAAAGATTATGTATTGGGAATATATGATTGTCGTCATTATGTTAATGAAATATGCAAAATTGCATTAGATAAAGAAATACCAATCTGGAACTTAAAAAGTTTATAGATTATGATAGTTTATAATACTTGTAATTGGTTTGAATATACAAATAAAAATGATATCATATCTTATTGATTAAACTTTCAAAAGTTCTGTCAAAATGATATCCGAAATTAACCCTGAGCATATCAAACTTCTTGAAAATTGTTTTAAGAAATGGAAAAGCTTCTATCATGAGGAATTGAGGGCAGATGAAATGTGGTGTAGATATGTCGAATACGAAAACTACTACGAAAACTATTATAGTAGGGAAGCAGAAAGATGGGCCCCATCGCGGCGGGAGAAGGATCTGACGGCCGCGGGCGAGGAGAGCTCTGACGATATTGAGGTCGGCACCGAGTTGTTGGGGAGATGGTGCGGAGACGGCGAGTTTTATGATTGCGTCGTCGAAGAGGTGACGGAGACTGGATACGTAGTCTTGTTCACGGAGTACGGCAACCGCGAGGAACTCACGATCGATGATTTGCGGTGGTATGACAATATTGAGGTCGGCGCCGAGTTGTTGGGGAGATGGTACGGAGACGGCGAGTTTTATGATTGCGTCGTCGAAAAGGTGACGGAGACTGGATACGTAGTCTTGTTCACGGAGTACGGCAACCGCGAGGAACTCACGATCGATGATTTGCGGTGGTATGACGACGACGAGGAAAGATGGTGGGCTGCAGGAATTATTGGAAAAAAAATCAGATAATACCTAACACGAAGCTACACTACTATGCAGACATTGGTGCGAATATTTTTTCATGTGGATTGTAATCATTTATCTCAAAATCATCAATCGTATAATCCTTCCATTCTTTTTTTGAATTTATAATTAATTTAGGATATTCTTTCGGGTTTCTTGATAGTTGTTTTTCGACTGCATCTATATGATTCTCGTAAATGTGAGCATCTCCAATAATATGGACAATCCCACCTGGTTTATAGTCTGTCTTTTTACACATTAAATTCAATAAAACAGCATATGAAAACATGTTAAAAGGTACACCCAAAAACATATCACCTGATCTTTGGTATAATTGAATCCATAACCTTCCCTTCGAATCCAAATACCATTGAAATAATATATGACAAGGTGGTAGTGCCATTTTGTCGAGATCAGATACATTCCAAGAATTCACAATAATACGCCGTGAATATGGATCTTTCAATAACTGATTTAAACATGATTCTATTTGATCTATACCTTTCCCGGTATAATCTACTGTCATATTTTCGTAATTCGCACCAGAATGTCTCCATTGAAAACCATATATGGGTCCTAAATCACCCTCTTTATAATGTTCTAACCCGCGTTCTTTCAAGAATGTTGAAGATGCATTTGCTGACCATATGTTAACACCCTCCTTTTTTAACAATTCATTATTTGTTTGTCCCTTCAAAAACCACAATAACTCTTTAATACAAGTCTTCCAGGCAACTGCTTTTGTAGTTAACAAAGGCACGCTGCCATCTGACAAATCATATACCATTCTTAATCCAAATGATGATCTCACAATTCCATTTCTAGTCACTCTTGTTGGCTGTGTTAATACATTTGTTAAATGTCTCATATACATTCTTTCACTGCTACTAGTATCATATTTATAAGTTTCAAAATTTATAACCATATTTCTTGCATTCGTTTCTGTCTTTACCAAATCTTTGACTACAATATTATCTTCTAATTTAAAACCTTTCTTCAAATTATCAACATCAAATTTATTGACCATATTTAACACATATCTATATTCTTGCGATTCAAATACTGTTAGATATATTTTATCTATGATTCCTCTATACTTTTTAAGAAAATCCTCATATACTTTTTTACCTCCAATGATGAATACTTTTCTAATTGTATTTGTATGAACATATTCAAATAGTTCATTCCAAGATTTAATAGTTGTAGCATTAGATGTTTCTTCGTCTAACACAATTGAGTTACTCAAAACTAAATTAGTTCTATTTTTTAAATGTCGACCCTTTAAAGAGTCCCATGTTCTTCTTCCCATAACTACTACATTTTGAGTATCATTGACTTCTGGTCTACTTGTTAAAGTTTGAAAATGCAACAAATCCACTGAAGATCTATATGCTAAATTATTCTTTCCATTTCCAATAACCCCATTTTTATCTACCGATAATATTAGATTATAAGAAACACTCTCTATCTCCATTTATTTAAAGTATTAAAAAATTATACTTACTATTCATTTTTATCAAACATTATCAAATGTTAATAAATCATACCTTAGTTTGTTTAAATTCTCATCAATTATCCTTTCAAATGCATTATCTTCTTTAATAAATGATATAGTACTATCCACCAAAAATCTTCTAATATTTGCATTGTTCATTAATTCTCGAATACCTTTCTTCATAATTTCTTTTGAAGGAAGAACTCCTTTTTTTTCAAAATATAACTTTTCTATGTAGTGATAGGTTTTCATAATTAAAATAACCGATTTAATCTCACTGAAATCATTAAATTGAGATTCAAAAAGCATTCTAAAATCTTTTTGATTCATTAACTCAATAATTGTATCAAATGCATTGAATTCTTCATTGTTTAATTCAGATCTTTTATTCTGAATTAAATCGGACATCTATAACTTACCTTTAACAATAAGTATAAAGATTAAATCATTTTTATGATACAAAATGACTAAGGTTTATACACAAAAGCAGTTGTAGTTTGTCTTGGTTGATAATACGTACTTGCAAAAGAACTTGCGATATGGCCAGATGATTCATCTGATTCTGATACACCTGATGCGGTTGCAACTAATGTAGAAGCATATTGCATAATACAAAATTTAATTTGTAAAATAAGACTATCCATTGAATCGAGAACACTTCTAACCCATCCAATATGAGATAAATATATACGTTCAGGGTGAAATGGTATTCTAATTCTAAGTAATTCTTGTGAATCAGAAAAATAAGGCGGGGCTTCTATTTTTATTGTACTTGAAAGATTATTATCACTACGTATTACGTTTATAAGCTCCTCATTATATATTAATTTCATATCAGGAGCTAATGTTATAACTCGAACAGTATTTGGAGTCTCGGTAAATATAGTATTCATCAAAACACCATTGTCTTTTATACATATCAAATACTTACCATTCTCTGGAAAATCTAAAAAAAACTCAATATGTAAAGTTACATTTGTAAATACAACTTTTGTCGTTTCTATATACATATGAGTCCTCCAAGAGTCTTGTTCTAATGTATAATCTAAAACAGGTACACTTGTATCTCCTAGATAACTACCTACTAGTTTTGTTCTTCTATCTAAAGTTGAAAATAATGACTTTATATTCTGGATAGATTGTGTATTTTTAGATTTATTTTTATGTAAAGAGTCTTGAGATGGATTTTGAGATGGTGACATATAAGAAAAATCTAGAAGTTCTGAATAAATTTTATTTAATGTCGTTATAGATTCTTCGATGTATGTAGAATAAATATGAGCTCGGTTCATCCTTTAATTAAAACTTTAAAAATGTCTAGAAATTGGCAGGGGCGAAATCTTCGAAATCTTCAGATGTTTCAACATCATCTTCCGATGACATTGGTGTGTATGACGCACCTGTGAGGTTCTCTTGTAAGTCCTCCCCATCCGTATCAACTTCATCTGCAGCATCTACAGCATCATCCACAGCATCATCGGTAACCACAATGTCGTCCTCCGAAGACATTCCTTCCATTACATCTTCTTCAAAGCTTTCGATTTCATCGTTCATGGCGGCGTATACAATTGATAAAATAAGTGCTACACCTACGAGAAGACCAAGACGCATATCAATTGACGCTGCGAGTAAAACAACAATCATAGCAATAATCTTTCCAGCCATAGTGTTGAAAAAGTCAACCGCGTTTGATTGATCTAAAAGAGCAATATAAGCAATTACAAGTGCTCCTACTATGCAAGTAAGCAAGTTTTCACTTTTGCATAAACTAAGTAATTTATTTTTTGCTAGGTTTGCGTTAGTCATTACTGATTTGGATGTAGAGGTGACTACTTCTACTGGCGATGATGACATATTATTATAGATAAAACATAATATTTCAATCTACTCTACATTTAGTATTGTGTACAGGAATCCATTCTAGTTCAATATTATTCATTTCTTGATTTGACTTTTTTAATTCTGTTAATTGTTCGGATTGGTTTTGTTCAAGCGATTTAGTTTGATTTGAAGATTTGCTTTGTGCTGTTTTTTTAATAATATTTTTTGTACTTCCTAAAAGATCGTCTGGAAAAAATCTTGGTTTTTTTGGTATAAATTTGTTATTAGAAGATTCTGGACATTTTGGACAGGTTGGACATTTAGGACATTTTCGGATATATTTCGCCATTTTCATTTTTTTCGAAATAAATGGTTTTATTTTACTTTTAAGTATGTACTTATCTGAAGGACATACTTTGTCTAAATTTTGAAATGTAGGACATACAGGGCACTCTTTTTTTGAATCATTATCATTATTGTGCCTATTTTTGTTGCCAAGATTATTGATCTCATCAATATACCTCTCATTCTTTAGTTTACATTTTGCAACCTCTTCTAGCACTTGAGATCTATGATTTAATTCATTTTCTGAATGTTTATGGAATACAAATAATGCAGTAAGAAAGCCAACGAGTAAAAGAGTTAATACTAAAATTATTCCCATTATTATAGTTTTATAGGTTTTTATGTACAGAATTTATAAAAGTATTTTATACATTTACTCCTTGTATTCTTCTTTGTATTCAAATTTAGGCATCATTGAACCTACTTGAGTATAATCTAGTACATCTACAGGTACTCCATTTGTACATGTCGGTTGTACTTTACATGGAGATGTTGGTACACACACAGGTGCTTTTGTTTGCCATTGTTTCCAATATTTATTAGGAAAAAATACAAATCCATAAGGAGAATCTGCATTCGGTTGTGGTTCTAAATATTTATCATATAAATCTGCATGTGGCATAATATCAGGGTTTTTGTCTATTGTTTTCTCGGATGATTCATCTGATGTTCCATCCGAACTTTGATTAGATTCATTTTTTGTGTGTGATTTCAACTCTCTTAGACAAGGTTTGCATTTTGTACTAACAGTCATTGGAATCTTTGGTCCAGGCTCTGATGGTGGTTGGGGGACTTCTTCAATAAGCTCTTTTTTTACATCATCATTTACAGTATCTTCACATGTTTCATCTATGTAAGCAAATTCTAAAGATGAGCCAATTTTGCTATCCCGACGATGGGATCCTGTATTAATCTTTACAGGTTCCGATTCATATTCGACAGTCTCCTTTTCTTCTTCTTCCTTGGAATTTAAAAAACTCTCTTCTGATTCAATTATAGTGTTCGTTTTTGCAATGAGTTTTGTTAAGACGAGTACACATATTAAAAAAAGAACTGCAATTATCAGTCCTACAAATATTCTCATATTAATATTCATTACTTATGTTCTTCTTTTTTCGTTTGAATTTTTTTCTTTTTATTTTTGGGTTTTTCTAGAATTGATACTCGTTTAAATACAAAACTTCTATTCATAAAACTTGCATTCTTCTCCTCTTTTGACAATATAAATTTCGAATTCTCCTCGTAAAATGTTTCGAATGTATTTGTATGCACACACTCAAAACCAACTTCCAATAATACCTTTTTTAAATAATCGAAATTTACTAAATACTCTTCATGATATTTTCCTATTGTTTGAACCAAAACCTTAATTTTCAATCCTAATGAACTTGCGTCTGCATAAAATTTCTTATTGCTATCATATTCTCTATTAATACTCAAAAACTCTACATCATTACTGTTTGACGATTTACATGCTCCAGATTCTAAGCACGTTGTTTTTACCCGTTTTTTGAATGAAATCTTACCAGTTTTTTCTAAAGAATTGAATACTTTTTCACCATCATAACAACAACCTACAAAATATCCACCAACTTTTAAATTATCTGTCAAATTCTCTACAAATTTACGTAACGTTTTTCCATTCTCAAACATATAATGTAATGCAAAGAACATAGTAATCATATCATATGAGTGCTTCTTTGAAAATAACTCTTTTCCATATTTTTTGTACGTATCATTCGCAATAGAGAACGCTTCTTGTGAATGTAAATTTAAATTTACATCACCGTGAAGAAATACAATATCTTTTTTATTATTCATTTGTTTTGAAAGTCTCGCATATGCACCTCCAATCGGATGATGAAGATTATTTAAACTGTTATCAACACCCACTATCTTATTAAATTTAGTTAACATATAACGATTTAAATCACCACCCCTTCCTGATGCAAGATCTAATAATGTTCCTCCTTTAGGTATATTTAAACTGTTATCTACTAATAATTTGTTTTTAACAACGGTTGTATGAAATCGTCTCAAATTGAGATCAATATCTAAATTATGGTTCTCTTGCACATAATATTCCTCAGATTCTTCATACGCAGATGGTACATATACATCTTTTGTCAACATCTCCTTCGTTACTGGAAAATGTAAAATGTTCCATATATCCATAGCAACAATTGTTGCATTTGGTCTCGATTTATCAAACCTAACATTCCTTGGTATCCATCTCATACGAGATGGTTTGTTTAAATCATATCTCATCTCCACAATAGACCCATTCACAATCTCATCTCCATTTTCACATAATAATTTACCATTCTCTGAGAACTCAATCTTCGTAATATGTGCACTCATATCTTCAGGTTCTATCGTTTGAAATTCATACTCCTCATTATCATTTGTCCTTTTTGATGATTTAGAAAAGTATCTATCTATTGTGTTTACAACCTTTCCTTTCGTTTTTAATGTTACAATTCTATATTTTTTGTTAGTTTTAGTATTCACATCATACCATTCTGATATCTCTCCAAAAATAACTCTAAAATCAATTGTATTCTCATCTCTGTCTTTCCACTTTAATAACTTATCCCATGTATTTCCTGTTTTTAGAATACCTTTTCGAGAATCATTCTCGTATATCTCTTTTCCACACAATGGATCTTGTGGTGTAAATATCAAACCATCCGTATTGTAAATGTCATTATCCATTTTTTCAAATGTCGAATGTACATTACTATAAAGTTTGTCACAAGATAGAAACGGTTTTACCTTAATTATAAATTCTGTACTATCATCTATCTCTTTTGAACTAATTAATTTACTAGCAACACTTATTCTTGTATTCAACGATTTCATTCTAATATCCTTGCCATTCTCGTAATAACAGTCGAATATCAAATAATGCAGAATATCATCTTTATTTTTACTCAATCTTACAAGTTCACCATCAAATACAGATCCTATCGCATCTTTCAAAATACACCCCGTTCTCTCAAAACTTTTATCGGTTTTTGATGATAATAAGAATAATTCTCCTGTTTTATATACAAATCCCAACATACGCAATCCATCGGTTTTTGATGTAACAGTATAATTATTCAAATTTTCTTTCATAATTCTATATTTTGTAAGATTCATAGAAACAACCTGTGGACCAGGCATTAATACATGTTTATTTCTAGCCATTGACGTATGAATTCCTCCCATATTTCTACCTTTTGTTCTCAATGAGACAAAATCCTCTTCTACTTCTTTTAACAATGAATTTTTAGTTAGTAACCATGAAGAATCTCTAACATTTATTAGTTTTGTTACGATATTTATTAAGTTTTGTCTACTTTCAATGACATCATCACTATCGTTTTTATTTAAATACTCAATTTCAACTTCATAACGTTCTTTAGCCTCTTTTGTACCTGACTCTATAAATGTTCTAGACGATAATACATTTCTTCGTCTCTGGTTACCAATATTAGATTTGACTACAGTGAGATCAACACGAAAATTGTCGTGTGTATAACTATATCTTCTCTTTAATCTATATGTCTTATCTAAAGTATTCCAATTATTTATTATATCGATGATATCAGGATCATCTTTACCAATCATACGTTCCCTTTTAACGTTGACTTTACAATTATATTCATTCAAAAACAACGAATCTTCTTGTGTTTTGCTATAAATAACTGAAATTAAGTCATTTAATTTATCAGATTCTTTTTCTACTCTACAAAATTGTCTGATAACATCTCTTCCTTCAATAGTCACTCTGATATTGTTACCACAATTCACATCTAAAGAATCACGTTTATCATCTAATAGTACATATCTTTTTCTGCAGAAATCTAGAATATTAGAAAATTCTGTTCGGTTCATATCCTTTTTTAAAAGACACTCTAATTCCAACTCAGAATCGGTTCTGCATTCAAGCATCCAGTTTTTAAGAAAATTTTCTTCATCACTAGAAATTTCCATTTTATAATCTTATATTTATAAAGGATTATATATCATTAACTAATCATTTTTAAATATTTGAAATGATTAAATTTTAATTATGCTGTTTTTACTATAAAATTTATAAATTTGAGATTGTAAATGTAGTTTCTTTACAATAATAAAAAATCAACACACATATTTTATAAAAATGATACTAAATCATATAAAATTGACACAGTGTTATAATAATAACATATCACAAATATAATAAAGAATTCAACAAAAAATGGAAGCTATTGTGGAGACACATATGACTCGGGAATTATGTAAATTCCTAGACTTTGGATGCATATTTATATCATTGAATAGCGTGTCTAAAAAATTTAATGAAAGTGTTAAAAACAATGTTCCTTTAATTGAACGCCTCATTCGTATTCAAGATAAAATTATATTCACTTCTGAAATACATTACTTAAAAAGAAAAAAAATCTTTGATTATGAGGATGTTATCGATGATGAATTAGATACCGATTTCTTACAATTTATGTCTGAACCTAAAAGGGGAAAATTATTATCATATTACGCACATTGTCTTATGAATAATAAATCATATTCAATTAAAGATAATATTTCTCATATTTTCGAATATTGGTACATAACACCCGATGGAGAAAATGAAAAAATCGAAATGAAAGAAAAGGGTATTACAAATGTAGCAATTAATAAATTTCTTCATCTTTTAGATAAAAAAAAAAATATACAATATAATTAATGTTTCGTGTTTTAGCTTTGATTATGCTCATGGCAGGTATTGTATTTATAACAATTGGATATACAAAAATGTCGTTCAAATGTCCTCCACCTCAGATTGAATATAGGTATATACCTAGACAAATATATGAAGAACAGATATACAACCAAAATGTTATGAAAAATTTCCAAACTATGTTTTCAAAGTCTACTCCTGGTATTGAAGGTTCAAATGATAAATAATTTTTTTTGAAATAAATACAATCTATTTGGAATAATATAAGTTATGACCTATAGAAATTTAAGATTATGGTTCAGTTTTTTTATGTTATTGATACCTGTTAGTAGTGCTCAAGTACAACACGAATATAGTTCTGTTACTCCACTTACTTTAAACAAAATATCACCTAAAAATTATACAAATAATCAAACAAATCATTCGCTATCTCAAATGAATAATACTATTATCAATAAAACTTCTGCAATAAAAATAGTAAGCAAAACAACTTACATGGTTCTCTTCACATTTGTTCAATTATGTATAGTAAAACCCGAATCATGTAAAAATATTGCAACAGACTTTTTAAACAAAATAAATGATGTATTCTCTATTCAAGATTTATTAAAAAGTCCAATGAAAGCCAATCAGGTAATAGATAATTTTATTGAAGTTTTTTATGATGGAGTTAGTCAAAATTCATGGGAAGATGTTATAGGTATAGAAAATGCGATTGATGAACTTAAAAAAATACTTAAAATTATTCATTCTGAGAATTCATTCTCAAAAGCAAGAAGATATGGTGTAAGTCCTCCTAGAAATGTTTTACTTGTTGGTCCACCTGGAACAGGAAAAACATTACTTGCACGTGCTGCAGCAAGTGCGATTAATGCTCCATTATTAGTTGTATCTGCTTCTGAAATCGTAAAAGGCAAGTATGCAGGTGTTGGTGTAGAACGTGTAAAAAATTTATTTAAACATGCAAGATTTTATGCTAAAAAATCTAAAAAAAATACGGCAATGATTTTTATAGACGAACTAGATTCATGTGGTCGTAGTCGTGGAAGTGATGAATCATCTGTTTCAACTGATAGAGACAATACCCTAAATCAATTATTAGTAGAATTGGACGGGTTTAAAGCACGTGATGAGTCACAACCACTCATTATAGTGCTAGCTGCAACTAATAGAAAGGATATATTAGATTCTGCACTTCTAAGAAAAGGAAGATTTGATAATATTGTTAAATTAGATATACCTAATCTAAAAGGACGGGAAAATCTCTTTAATCATTATATCCAAAAACAAAGAGATATTGTCTCTTCAAAAGAAATAAAGTTTAAAAATGGTCCTTTTACATCTGACATTTTATGTCAAACACTTAATGAAAATTACTTATCTAACTGCTCAAATACAACTATTTTAAAAATTATAAATCCTATTAGAGCAGCAGGTATTAAAATACCCGCTACTTTATTCTCAAATTTAACCGCAAAAATTAAACTCTCTGATGCTCAATCTATTTTAAAATTTAGTAACATGAATAAAACATCAAACGAGACATACATACCATATCAAATAGAATATCAAGGTACAAATATTGAAAATGACAATATAAATTACGTTAAAGACCTCGCAAGTATGTCTGCTGGACTCGTAGGGTCTGACATTGCATCAATAGTAAACGAAGCATCTATTTTAGCAATGGATCAAGATCGTGCCTTACCAACAAAAAGCGATTACTTTCAAGCTCTTGAAGATAATATTCTTGGAAAACCAATTTACTCCAAAAATTCAATAGATAAACCTGAACCAGATTGGAGAATTGCTATTCATGAAGCAGGTCACGTGCTTGCATCTTTTATTTTAGAAAATATTGATTCTGCAACACGAGCAAGTATAGTACCAAGAAGTGGTGGTTCATTAGGTGTAACTATGTTTAATGTTGGAGATGCTAAAAATTTAAGAGCATTGGAACTTAGAGACCGGTTAGTTATGATGTTAGCAGGAAAAGCAGCAGAATCCCATGTATTTAATGGAGATTCATCAACGGGTGCTGCGGATGATGTACAGCGTTCTTCGCAACTCGCAGAAGCAATTGTCAAACAATTTGCAATGGAGGGAATTGCTCATATGATTAATGATGATACATCTGATATTGTGGTAAAAGACGAACTTGTAAATGCCGAAAAACGTGCCCTAGAACTTATTCAAAATAATAATAACACTTTATATTCTTTAGCATATGAATTAATGAATAAAGAAACACTTGATGAAACAGACCTTAATATAATTATAGCAAATTCTAATAAGATTATTACTACAAAAAAAGGACCCATATATCCTTCTGAAGCATTCTCTAATATTTTGGAATTCATAAAAACATCAAAAGAAAATAGTCTAAAAAAAAGTGAACTTCCAACACGTACTAGACGTAATAGAGCGTTTGTACTAATTGGACTTATTGTTTTATCTTCCTCTTTATAAACATCAAGAATCAGATGTTATCTTTAGCCAACATTCTTTTGATTTATTAACAGCTAAATAACCTACTATGTTTTTTCTTATTTCAGGAAATTTTATATTTATCTTAATATCTTTAGATTCTTCTACATAAAGTTTTAAAATTCTGAAAAGCTCTCTGATAGGTTCATAAATTGTTGTTAACTGCAGTTCTGTTAATTTCAATATAATTTTTTTTACTTCGTCTTGTTTATCTTGTTTCGTTCTGATTTCCATATAACTTTTGTATTTATAGATAATTTTAAATAGATTAATATTGTATTAACACCAATGTGTTATTATTTAGTATAGAGAGATGAAGCTATTTGTACATATGTTTTTAGTTGCATCAACATTGTTTGTAAATTCTTTCAAAGGAAATGTAATAACAACAAATTTAATGTCCAAAAAAAAGAATATTCAAATTCGTCATACGATACTTTATGTAAATGGAACAGAACCTGAAACACCTGATTTAATCGAAAAATATTCTGATTGGTTTGGATTATTCCCAAGGGAACAAAAATGGAAAAGTGTAAGATTCACTTTTTATATAATTGCAGCAGGATATTGTCTAGGAGAAGCAGGAGATTCTATCAAAGAACTTATTTCAAGTAAACCATTCTAATTCTATTAAAAAAATAAGTTATGACGTCTTTATACATCATTTAGTTGGGATTTTAAATGAGGAAACACCTCGTCGACACATATCTACTGCTCCATCGAGATCAATTGCAAGAGCAAGGAGGGGTGCAATCCAGTTGTCTTCAACGACCCATACCCTATCATGCGATGGTTCTTCAAAACTTAGTGCAAATCTATCAATGACACTTTTCGATGAAAGAACTGGTGGCAACGTCTTGTGACCCTTCCTTTCTAATACACGCTGCATGCAAACATTTGGATTTTGTTTCAGGTGTAAAATCAATGCCACGGGATTTAGTTGTCGTGGTGCGAACCTCATCATTAGGTTTACCCAGATGTTCCTTTGGTGATTAGTATGATTACATCTATCTATAACACACTTTTTACCTTCTTTCATCAGTTTCTTTACAACTTCCTCACATGCTTTCCTAGATCCCAAAGTGTCCTGACATACTATTTCAAATCCCCTTTTTTTTAATTCAATTGCCAAACTTGACTTCCCTGAACCAGGTAGACCAGTTAATACTACGAGTTGGAGGTGTGGAGGAAGATAGGCCGGATAATCTTCTTTTTCCTTTAAATCAGATTTTAACTCTTCAATAATATCTTTTAGCTGATAAATTGTATTATTAGCTAAATTACTTATTGCTTCGAGTGCATCAGGACTATCTCTCCATGATTTAAAATCATCCAAAGCCCATTTCATCTGGTTCTCAAATTCACTTATAATTTCATTATGATCCATATTTACAAATTTTAACGATCTGTTTGAAAATATATTACAATATAAGTCAAATCATTTTTAAAATAATTTGATCTTTTTATTTTGTATAAATCCTGATTATTATCAAATCTTGTCAAGAATAGATTGAGGCAATTTAGTACCACTATAATTGTCTAATTCATTCAATAACGCCTTGTCTTTATCATTGAGAAGGCTGTTCATCCATTCTTGAACATCCATCTGCTTTTTTGTTGGTTCTTCTTTCTTTTTATCAGGTTTCATTGTCCTATTACGTATAGCCGTTTTATCTGCATTAGATAATTCTGCTTCAGGTCCATATTTAAAAGTTAATTGTCTAAATAATTCCTTCTCTTTTGTTTTGTATTTTATTGCTAACATATCTACATCTGAACATTTAGCAGGACATTTTTCTTTATAAAATCTCAACAACCTCGTTTTGAAATCCATTTTAATATTTAAATGTGTTTATAATCATTTTTATTAATCATTTAAGTAATGTTCAAAAAAGATGATATCGTTATATATACCAAAAAAGGACACCAAATAGCAAGAATTATGTTTATTCATTATGATGATGTAAAACCTTATTATACAATATTTATAAGAAGTGAAAAAAAGGAGATTCAAACTATTCCTAAATATCTTAAAAAATGTTACAAAACACGAAAAAAATTAAGATGTAAAAGATCTCAATCCAAAAAAAAATAAAGATATTATAATGTCTAATCAAATCGAATATTGGTACGATCCTAATCACACGGGAACTTTACGTATATTGGATAATACTACAAAAACTATTTATGGAAGTGATCCAAAAGAATTAGAATGGAAAGTATCTTTTACAAATAAAGATAAAAACACTCTTATTGTTGATTTTAATACAAAAAATAAACACCATGGTCGTACTATCTTACAAACAACTTATAAAAATATGAGAAACGAATTGCATTGGTCAGATGGAAACATATGGAAACGGATACGATTGGACCCTTCTATTGTTATTAATTATTACAATTCAAAATAAAAAACTACTTCTCTACTTCATCCCATAAACTCGCCAACTTATCTGCATATATTACTTCGTTTCCTGTCCAACCTGCCATAATTGCACCACGATATGTTGTCTGAGGAATAATTGCGTCGTTGTATCCGGCCGTTTGAACCATAAAAACATTTATTTTTGAATTCAATATTCCACGATACTTTGTTATTAACGACATTACATCAATATATTTCGTTGTTTTATTTGGAGACCACTCATATACTTTATCCATGTCAGGATCATTACCATAAAGTTGACCATGACCAGCCTGCATGTCAGAATAACAGAAAAAGTGATCGTAACTATAGTTTGCAGGATTATTGAATGCTCTTTTAAAGAATAACCAAATACCATTTTCCGTACTCCCCCCAACACTTTCACCTATCTCGCTAATCTCTTCATATTGCTCAAGAAAAGAACGATTTTTATCTACTGTATACTCATGCAATCTATCTCCAAATACACCAACAACTCCTTTTCCGGTACATGATAACGCCGTAAGTAAAGCGGATAAGTTTCCAATATCCGCTATTGTACGTTTACCATATTTTGATGTAAATGTTCCCAATGCACTTCCACTATTATCACTAAGTGCAATAACATCACCTTTTAAAGATGGGAAATTTTTAATAGACATCTCTAAACACTGTTCCAAACATTTCTCCATTATTTTGAAGTAAACAGACTTAATAGGCTTCCTTTTTTTAGGAGTAAATGACTTTGCTTTATGAGGCCGACTCATTATAAAATCTTCATTGTTACCCTGACGATTAGAAGCAATTTTACATTCTTCGTATGCAGAAATATAACGATAAGGAAATTGCTTTCCATGTTTTACACTAGATAACAGCATTGCACAGTATTTCTCCATATACTCTACACCCGGATCACTTTGTGCAAATCCACGCATGTTTCGAAGAGCTGCCATATGTGGAATACTTCCACCCATTGCATCAAACGTCTCTACCCATGATTTCCCTTGAGAACGATGTTTTTCCCATGTAGTTTCTACATCATCTAACAACAATCTTCCATCTTTCATTAAAGGATCCAAAACATTTTCCGTAACTACCTTCTTTGCAGGATGACATATGCGAGCCATATCAATCGTATCACGCGAGTATTTGCTTCCATGATAAGCAGTTAATTTTTGCAAACGATCCTCAAAAGCACGTTTTAAAAAACTAGGAAACTTACTCTTACCACCATGAAGTGATTTCCACGCATCTAAAATAGCTCTCATATCACCAGGTAAACGACAACATTTGTTTACAATATTTCTAAACTTTTTAGGGTTTTTTTTATTGAACTCCACTCGTCCAGGATGAGATGCTGCAATCGCTAAAAGTTGAGCAGGGGCTTTACGCATAAAAAACTCATTCCTTGCTCGGTCAGCTTCTTCTAAAGTTGCCGAAAAATCATAGTCAAGTGCACGTGTAACTGCATTGAAGAAAGCTTCTTGTCTAGACATTAAACAGTATTTTGGGTTCATGACATGTTTACCTAGTTTTTCTAGTATTTGTTTCGTTTCGCTCTCTTTTAATCGTCCAGACCCCCATGCTTTTTCAGCGGGTACTTTATCCCTTGTAGGCATATAGTAAGATGGCTCACCTAGAAACTGAGAACATAAAGGAAGTCGAAGGGCCTGAATTGGATTAAACAATTCATAGCATTCACCTCCCATAAAATTTGAGTGTGAAGAAGACATCCTTAACACTAATACAGTGTTTTGTATTTATACTGCTTATAACACACCTTTAAAAAAATTAACTTAATTCGTCACTATGATAATTAAAACCTAAGAACACATACTCTTGTTGCAATTTAAATATTTTCATAAATAAAACGCGGTGGACTATGAGGCGAGAGGTTTTTATATTCTAGTATTTTTATTATTATTATGATGAAACTAGAATATCCGCTTCTCTTAAAATATAAATATAAATATTTGATATAATTATTTGATGCAACCATTAAAACCGCTTCTCTGTCTTCTCGCAAGGAGATAATTTAAGGGGCAACAGAGAGATATTTTTTAATGGAATAAGTAAGAGATTTAATATTATGGTTACAACCAGAATATCCGCTTCTCTAAAAGCAATATAAAATTTTTGATATGATTATTTGATATAATTATTTGATGCAACCATTAAAACCGCTTCTCCGTCCTGCATAAGATTATTTCATAAAATAATGTACTGTTCGGAGAGATATTTTTTAATGGATTGGGCGAGAGGTTTTTATATTCTGGTTGTAATCTAAAATTTTTATGATGTAACCAGAATATCCGCTTCTCTAAAATAGGTTGGTTCGTACACAAGTTATTATATTGACCAAACCTTATATCCTTTTTTATCATTAAAATTATTCAATAGGTGTAATATCTAGTATTATAGGATACATACCCAATGCAGGTATTCTTGTTTTATAACCACTTATCTTGTAAGTTTTACCAACGGTTATTAAATTCCAATCTTCTGCTTCATCAAATTCCCATGAAAGTGTTCTATTTTGTATGTGATATATATTATTTTCTACATCACTCATCATATATCGGTCCCTCTTTCCTTTATTCCTAACATATTTCGCTTTTACGGTAACATTTTTTTCAAATTTAGTAAAATAATAAAAAATTATGTCAAAAAGTATAAAAAACATAATAATACAAAACAGAAATATGAATTTGTTTTTATTTTCATAAATATATTCATACATATACCGCCTGGTTTCTAGATCCATTAGACTTAGTTGATATTTTTAAATCTACTCCTTTTTTATGACAAAACATCACCATTCTATTTGGGTTTTGTTGTTTCTTAATAATATTTCATTACATTTACTAAAATGTTTACATCCAAAAAAACCACCTCTATTGGCTGATAAAGGACTAGGGTGATTTGATTCAAGTATGTAATGCTTATTATCATCTATAAATTTCTTTTTGGATTTAGCATTTGTCCCCCATAATATGAATATAATACCTTCTCTTTCATCAGATATATATTTAATTGCATTATCAGTAAAATCCTTCCAAAGTTTAGAATGACTATTTGCACAACTCTCTCTCACAGATAATGAACTATTTAATAATAGAACACCTTGTTTTGCCCATGAAGTTAAATCGCCATCAATTTTTTGGATACCAAGATCTTGATATAATTCCTTAAATATATTCACCAACGATGGTGGTATTTTTATATTAACTGGTACACTAAAACATAATCCCATTGCTTGCCCTTCTTGATGATAAGGATCTTGACCCAATATACAAACCTTTATATCTTCAAAAGAACATAAGTCAAATGCTAAATAACGAATATCTTCTTTAGGAAAAATTCGTAATTCGCCACTATACTTATGTTTCTCTTCTTCTAGATATTCATCGATTTCAATTAATTTTTTTTTGTTTATTTCTTTATTGAAAAATACTGTCCAACTCATAGCTAATTTTACACATTTTTAACTTATATTATCTCATCAATTAATCCATATTGTAAACAAATATCAGAATCCAACCATACATCTGTTTTCAAAAGACTTTCTAATGAATCTTTGTCAATTTTAGTATTTTTAAGATATATATCTCTTATACTATTCATAAAAGAGTTTAAATTATTTACTTCTGTTTTTAACTCATTAAATTTACCAGCTGCCATTGCACTTAATTGATGAATTAATAATGCTGAATGTTTTGTCATATATCTCTTTTTACCACACACGGAAATAAGAGATGCGGCTGAGGCACAATATCCATCTACATAAGTATGTATAGGCGTATCCGAATTTTTTATGACATCACACACATATAAAGTAGGCATAAGAGAACCACCACCACTTTGAATATGTAAATCAATAACAGGCTCTAACTGGGGATACATTACTTTTTGATGTTTGGCAGCAATATCCATCATTTTCAAGGTTTGAGTTAATTGGAGACACGTCTCGTCTGTTACTTTGCCATAAAAATATATTGACAAGTCTTCAGACATAGTTGCCTCCGTGGATGTAGTTTTTGCGGGTTTTGTTGTTTGTTCTTCATTTTTTATGTTTGGTTTACTCAAAAACTTAGAATTGAATAAGTTATTGGGAATATTCAAAGAAAAAACAACTGGAATTAATAAATAACTCCACCCACGCATAATAATATATACAAACAATTTTAATACTTATAATTTTATTTGAATTATATAATGAAAAAAGTTAATTATACAAACAAAAAAATAGCATCAGGATGGCACAAAGACAAACCTCATACTAAAAAAGAAAGATCAATCGCCCATAAAAAATATGGATCGAAATGTTTTCTTAGACCTAGTGAAAAAAAATATCCAATATGTGATAAAAAAGGAAATTATGACTGCAGAGGAATTATAGCTGCTAAATTCTGGGCAGATACCGCCGAAACGAAAGCAAAGAAACGTCCAGACAAAAAAAGACCATATTCTTTCAAAAAAATAAGCAATAAGGCCAAAAAAATTGGCAAAAGTATAGGTTGTATTGCATTTAAAAAAACAAAAAAAAATCAACGAGGCAAAAACCAACCATAAATATCTTTATCTCGTAATTCTATTTTTTCATTTGAATTCAATGAACCATATATATATGTACATGCCCTATCCCAAGCATTTTCATTCTCGCGTTTATTCAAACTAGGAATCATACACTCATATTTTGATTCAAAATTATCTTCTAAACTTCCCCAATACCATGCAAGTTGATGAAAGTCAGAATTTATATCATCCTTGTGATATATACCCAAAACTGTTTTATCTGATGTATATATTTTACCTTTTTTTTTACAAAATAGCTCTAAGTACATCTTTATATATCGTTTATCTATATTAAAAAGAGGTTGCTCAAATATATAGTCTGCGATATCAACTTCAGAAAAATCTATTTCTTTATAATTGTCACGAATACTATGAATTTTGCTTATAGAGTTTGGTTTGTACCAATAAACAACTGATAAAATATGATTCTCCTTTACAGATTCTAACAATCTATGTGTTGTAAAGATACCCAATCCATTAAAAGGAAGCAATAAAGTAGCTAAATTCATAATTAAATATTCCCCTAAACCCTTTCTCCTATATAATGTATCAACCCATAAATCATCCACTAAAAATATTGGTCTATCCCCCCAAAACCATGGCATTCCATTTATACTTCCTATCAATTTGTCCGTAGTTTTTTCTTTTAATTTTAACGATGATTTATGTATTGGAAAATTATCGAAATCCATTGGTTTAGGTAAATCTTTACTTAACTCGCATTTTTCTACATAATAAAATCTTTCTATGATCTTGTTTTTATCATTGTTTGTTGAAAAAAAATAAAAAAATTCTCTCAATCTTTTATTTTTTGTTAAATATTTGTCATGATACTTATTCTTAAAATAAGATTCATTTGAAAAATATTTAAATATGAACAATGATAACATAAACAATACAAAAAGTATGTAATACATATATGCTATAAAAAAAATAAATTTTTATAATAGACTCAGTTGGCTCGCCTATTTCACACTAGGTGAAAACAGGGAAAGTGCAATAGCTTTCTCCTAAAATACTTTGTATATTAATAAAAAAATATACGTTTCTTAAAGTTTCAACCCTATAGGTTGGCTTTCCCATAGTCTTTTTTTGATTTTTATTTGATTTTATTTTTTTTAGTTTTTCTTTATTTTAAAATTTTTAATAGATTCTCTAATCGTGAATGTTTATTGAATATGAAAAGAAATCTGAAGCGAGTAACTTTTGATCAGATGCTAACCATCTTTTTAATTTTTGATTCGCTTTTAGTGTTATTAAGTCATAAACATGTGCCGTCTCTTGAGACGGGTCTCCTATAACTACATATTCGGCACTTATGTCTATATCGTGTCCAAATAGCTCTTTTGATACTTTGTCTCTTAAACATGTAATTGGTTCAATCGTTATACTCGAATCAATCAATGATGTATCACTTGTATACAAAAATGCACTTCCTACATGATTATTTTCACAAGTTCTACCATGACCGCTAACTAAAATTGTATTTCCAAGAAGAGCTGTAGACCTACCAAAAAGAGACCGGGCTGATAAACATTGAGTGTTAAATTCTTTACCAGAAAGACTAATATTATCTGGAATACTTAATGTCATTTGAGGATGTAAAACGTAAGGATCAACAGAAAATAATGTAGAAGACCCACCAACACCATCTCTTCCTGGAGCACCTATCAGAATTTTAGTTCCATCCGCAGTTACAGAGAATCCAAACCTATTTAAACGTGTATTTTCTAATTTTTTTACAAGGATTCTTTTATCTTCTGAATAATTAGCCCATAGTGTAGATGAATAAAAGAGATATGCACTTCCCTTTCTCTCTGATGGAGCTCCTACAACAGCATAATTTTCAGTAATATTTACTGAAAAACCAAAATAATTGTTTACATAATCAGTATTGTTATATTTATCTTCAGGACAATGTTTTATAGACTCTCCATACATATCTGGATATAAACTATGAGCTACGAACCAACCTTCCGGATTACTCATACCCGAATTTAAATAAATATGTGCTGATCCTGATTTTAATCCATTAGAATTATCTCCATAAGAACCAACAATCGCAATCCCTTCTATCAAATCTACTGAACAACCAAAATAACCATTGTTTATAGATACAGGTGGTAAAAGTTTCGTGTGTTGTGTCCATGTTACACCTTCGTTTTTTGTAAAAAATATATATGCTGCACCAATAGAAACACCTTGTTCATAATTCCTATGAGCACCTATTAAAGCATAATAACATTTAGAACCTTTGTGGTATATTTTACATGATATACCAAAACCATCATCGTCATGACCCCCGAATGCACTTATAGGGTCGTATGATTGTTTTTTTGTGGAAGATTTTATTAAATATGTGTACACTTTTCCGCGATGTCCTATTGCTGGAGCTCCTACCAATACAAGTTTATTAGATATAGACACTGAACTACCAAACAATCTTGGATGTTTCTTACAAGCATCACTCATGTATTATCAAAATGTAATTTATTTTTCAACGGAAGTTCCACCTTTTTTCGATTTAGTTTTCTTAGCAGCAGATTTGCTGGGAGGAACCGCAACCGCAGCATTTTTGTTGAATAGTGGAGTGATGTGTTTGTTAATGGCAAGGAATGTTAGTTTCTCCCCTTTAGGGATGCCGAAAAGACTGGCCAATGTGTTATCCGTTTTAAATGTGCGTTTGTCATCAGGAACTTGAAGACCCGAAGTACGTACGTAATCCGAGATCTTGCGAAGAGCCTCGCTGCGAGTTGTAAGTGGTTCCGAAAGTCCCATGAATTTCATAAGACGGTTGTCAATAGGAGTCGCAGTTTCGTTCTTTTGACCCTTCATTTTCTTGGTTCTCATCTTGATAACTACGTGCATAGCCTTTTCAAGTTTCTTAAGGCGTTTTGAAAGAGCACACATACCTACAGTCATCGATTGCATCTCTGTCTCAATTTCTAAAAATTCTTTAGAAAGTGCTTCGAGAGCTTCGTCGCTTTTTTGGGCAGCTGTTTTGGCTTCAGTATTTGCAACCATAATATATTCATTTCAGAACTTTCTCTTTAAGCCAATTTTTCTAAAAGATACGATTTTAACCCTGAATAATCCCTTGAACCATTAAAATCATTTGGCGATTCCCCTTTTCTTAATAAAACAATTGTTGGATACCCTTCAATTTCTCCATGATCCTCAATGTATTCTTTCATATTTTCATTCTGTTCTTCCATCTCTAATACATGTACTATTTTATCATTTATTACTTTCCCATTATATTCGCTAAAAAGCTTGTCCCAATCACCTTGCATCTTTACACAATGGGGACACCAATTTGCAAATAATTTTAAAAATACAACATCACCTCTCTTTATTACCGCCCTGACATCGGATTCGTAATTAGTAACATGTCCTGTTTTAGATTTAAAACTTTCAATAAATTCACTATTTTTAAATGCAAAAACAGAGAGACCTAAAAGCAAAATAGAAATAAATAAGAAGACAAACCCAAAAACCATTGTTTTGGACGCCATCGTTTAATTTACTAATCTAAAAAAATGATTGCGGTTTTTTAAAGTTAACATAACTCAACAAAACATGCAAGTTAACTTTCCTCACGAAATTGATGTTTCTCAGATCACGTTCTCCGAACCAAAACCTTTCGGAGATAATGGTGGTAAAATTGTTTATGTAAAATACAATGATTCTGATTTCAATATCCAATGTCCTAAGATGGGAGTTCCATATGGACTAAGTAAATACGATGACGGTTCTCGTGTAAAATTTACTCTAGACATGTCTTTTCGCGACAAAGATACAAATACGCGTGTGGAAAAGTTGCATGATATGCTAGAAGAATTTGATAAGAATGTAGTAAAAACTGCAGTAAAGTCCTCCTCCACGTGGTTCAAGAAGAAGATGTCGAAGGAAGTTCTCAATGAACTATTCACACCATCTGTAAAACGTGCTAAGGATAAAGACACTGGTGAATTTACTGATAAGTACCCATCTACCTTCAAGGTAAAAGTTCCGTGGTATGAAGGGCGTTTTACGAAGCCTATCTTCCACATGGATAGTCAAGAATCACTAGAAGGTGATTGGGAAGAACTACTATCCAAGGGATCTATGGTAAAGACCATTGTATCTCATGGTGGTATTTGGTTCGCCGGTGGCAAGTTTGGCAGCCTATGGCAAATCAAACAAATTAAGGTAAATCCAGTTGATCGATTGGTAAAATATGCTTTCCGCGACGATGAAGATGACGGTAATGATAACACGGATGAAAATGAAGGTTCCAACAATTCTGGTGAATACGTATTGGATTCCGAAGAAGAAGACAACGAATTGTAAAAAATATTATAATTTAAAATAAAAAACTAAATTATTTTTTTTACAAATTAGTATGCAGAGTATAGAACATTTTGGTTTGAAGGGATTGATTACATTAAATCTAGAAGATATGAATATATTTGGAATGAAAAAGGTAAAAACTATGATTACGGTTGGGATTTTGCAGTAGCATGGGGAACATAATCGTAAACGTTATTGTATCTTTCATTTATGTAACATTACCATAAAACAAATCACTTAAAATTATTTTACATAAGGTATTACCAACAATACAAATGGCAACATCCACAAGTGGTTACCTAGAAATTATTATAGGTCCAATGTTTTCAGGTAAAACTACAACACTTTTAAATATTGCACATAATCATTGGCTTAAAAATAGGAAAGTTATCGTAATAAATCATTCTCATGATACAAGATATTCTAATGAAGGAACTATATCAACTCATGATGGAGTTAAAAGTAAATGTATCACTTTACCTTCATTAAAAATCTTTGAAAGTGATTATAATGAGTTATTTAAAAAAGTAGATGTCATTTGTATAAATGAAGCTCAATTTTTTGATGATTTGAAAGAATACGTAACATCGTGGGTTGAAAAATATAATAAACACGTTATCGTCTCAGGTTTAGATGGTGATTATAAAAGAGAAAAAATTGGAAGTATATTAGATTTAATTCCCATAAGTGACGAATGTAATAAAATAAGAGCAATTTGTACAAATTGTTCAAAAAAATGTTTAGCACCATTTACATTACGAACCCATTCTGATATAGAAATGCAAATTGTTATTGGTTCAAAAGAATCTTATCAAGCTGTATGTAGAACTTGTTTTCAAGAAATAAGATCAAAACAATTATCTGAAAAACAAGAATTTAATATTAAATAGGAAGAGACGAATGGTGTGCTATTATTTTTAATTTTCCAACAACATCTTCTTCATATACAAATGTATATTCTGCCTTAACTTCTTTCTCATTATTTTTGAATATATAATGTCCCATAGCAATTGATATTTTATCTTTGTGTATTATTCCATGATTAAACCAAGTTATTGTTTTCCATACATTTAATGCGAAACCATTATCTTCATCTATGTCTCCACCTATAAAATATGATTTACATTCATTTATACTCTTTCTAAATATATTCTCCTTTGCCATTGTGGGTTTAAATAACATGCGATCCCCATACATATCATTTAAAAAATTATTCATTGTAGATGCATAATCTCCATTATTTTTGTATACTTTCCCTATTAATATCAACCAATCTCCCCATTTTTTTTGAACATTAATAACTTTATCATTTAATACTTCTTTTCTCCTCTTTTCAAGTTCTGAATCTATAAATTCTAACGTCTCTAAACTATCGAATGTTGCCATTATTTTATTGAATATATTTCTTTTTATATATTCTATTTCTTTCCTTTATAAACTATCAAAAAACAGTTGCTCTGCATATATGACGACTAAGATGTCTACATGGACATCTGCATCTGAAAAATCTAGATACTTGAATAGTATGAGAATCTAATCTCTCTGCCCACGATGGAGTACCATTCCAGTTACTAATACTTAAAGGCTTCTTTTGGTTATGCAATTTACAACAATTACACTTTGCTAAAATATTCAAATATTCATTTGAATTATTCAAATCCAAATGTTTTTCTAAATTATTGTACTCTAGGTTATTATTGATTTTATCTAATATTTCACTTTTTAGTATTTCTCCGGGTTTTGCAGGTATTGCGAAGCTTATTAAGTGAATTGATTTTTTAAATTCAAGTTTATAATCTTCAGAAGCATAGTCCCCTATAATATTAATTATACTTTCTGGAAGTGGAAGAAATTTTAAATTCATTCTTAACGAATGTATAAATTGTAATTATATAGAACATCATTTTTATAGTGAAGGTAATATAAAATGAATACAAATAATATTTAAATAAGTATAATGAGGATTACCACCTTTCTTTTATTTTACATTGGTTCTGTTTTTTCACTATTACCAAAAAGTACTATTGATAAAGTATTTACAAGACATACACCTATGCAAATATCTGTGATTTTTGACGTATTAACAGACTATGCAACTACAAAAGCACTCGATTCTTCTGGTTCAGATAAAAAAATGTATAAATCAATTTCTAAACATTTAAGAGAAGGAAAGGTAAGTATTGATACATCATCTCATGAAACTCATTTATTTCTAGGATGGACTCCACTTAAATACATCAAAGAAATTCAACCATTTAAAAATGATAATACTGGTACATCATATGAGCATGTTCCCATATATTTCATATTTGCAAGCGTCGCACCATACAACCAAAAAATTATTGTAGAAAAAATTTTTTACAATCCTACAATACAAGTTGATATAGATCCTACTCTTATGAAATATCATTTGATTGATCTGGCTAAGCAGTCGAACACTACATTAGATTTATCAAAGTTAAAAGACTATGATAACGGAAGATGGCACCTCATATTATCTGAAGTTATGAAAAATCAGATGGGATATGACGAATTGTAATAATTTTATTACATTGGATATAACTGATTCAATATAGTATTGGGTAATTTAAAATGCAACATCGTAGTTTGGCTCTTGAAAGGTATTTTTCGCAAAAACAAAATCATGTGTATTCATCTTAAGAGGTATTAATATCATTTGAATTGTCTTGAATAACAAAGTGTGCTCTTTTGGTTCTAGTAAACTTTCTGCATGTGCCATATTCATCAATATGTGATAACACCTTACTGCTTCGTTATTATCTTTATTTTTTACTGCAACTTTCATTTGTTCTAACCATCCTTTTATCTCGTCACTAAATACAGGGACCGGTTTCTCTTCTTTTTGTAATTTTAAAATTATTATAAATATTACAATTCCTCCTAAGATTAACCTGAAATCAAAATATAAAGACAAAAACGAAGCAAATAAGAATAACAACAAAAAATCTCTCAATAAATTCTTCATGAGATTAATATAAGCATGGAATTTAGTACGTATTCACAAGTGTCCGCGTTGAATAATTTTGAGTCAACAAAAGATTTGGAAAATGTTCGTAAAATGAAGCTTACAAAGCTTCCAAAATACAAGAAAGAAGATGATACTGTGGAGGAAAATCCATTCTTAGATATTCCTCTTAGAACATTTCTTGATCATTTCGTATTCACATGGAATAAAATCATACTAAATCTATTGCAACCTAGTTTGTATGAGATGTCCGAGAAACAAGCAGAATATGAATGGTGGGATAGATTACTTATAATAATAGGTAGAATCGCAAAAGAATTCTGGGTAAAAGAAAGAATATTCTATGTAGGTGTAGGATTTATTGTAATATCATTTTTCATATATTTTATTTTTGCGGCATCCTAAATAACTCCTCCATAGATTCTTGACCAGATGTTTCATTCTGTTCTCCAATCAAATTCCCTAATGTAGAATTGCCTAAGTTAGATTGAGAAGATGCATTTAAAATAGATGCTCCTGTTCTAGGAACCCTTAGTCCATTGTAATACGCACTCTCTAACTTATGCATGTAAGAATATAACTCACCGAACCTTTTTTCTACTACAGATTCATATTCGTCAATCCTATCTCGTAAAGATTTATTTTCTAATTTTAAATCGTCATGTTTCTTTTTTTGAGCATTTAATTCAGATTCTAATCTCTTTATACTTGCGATTGTTAAATTACTATTCTTCTTACTTTGCACATATGAATCAAATCCACTCATTAACAATAATACTTTTTATTCTTTGAATCCAACTGTACCCATTAGAATGTCTACAGTTTTACCAGGTGTTTTTGAACCACATTTTAATAGTCCCTTTTTTGTTAAAAATTTTCTCTTCTTTTGAAAGGGTATTTTAGCTAATTCTAAACTAAGCATTTTCTCCTTTTTTTGCGTTTTCGCACGATCCGTTTTATTTCCAATATATACGATACGTCTTCTTGTTGCTATCTTTTTTATATTAACTGGTTTTTTACGGTTTGCAATTTTATTTGATCTGTTTCTTCGTCGGGTCATAAGACGTCGACCCCCACCACCTGTCATATGTATAGTGATAGGAATTTTGTTTAAAGCCATTACACTATATTAATATAATCTAACAGAGAAAAAAAAATGGGTATACCTTCATTTTTCGCATACATAGCTAAAAGATATGATAAAAATAATTTATTGATAAAAAGTCCAAATAAAAAGATAAATCGTCTTTTTTTAGATTTAAATGGAATTATACATCCATGTAGTCATAAAGTAATATCTGAATTAGTTGAAGAATCAAATATTAATGCTCCTTTGAGTGTCATAGAGAATCGTATCATTCAAAAAACGATCACATACATTAGTGAAATAACGAAAGAAATAAATCCTTCATCACTCTTGTACATCGCAATTGATGGTGTTGCTCCAAGAGCAAAAATGTTTCAACAAAGAAAAAGAAGATTTAAATCGGTACAGGACAGAGCATTAGACCCAACAAAACCAGTACGTACAAAATGGGATTCTAATGCTATAACACCTGGTACTCTATTTATGTCAAAATTATCTAACAGTATTAAAAATTCCCTTGTATTAAAAAATCTCGAAGTTAAAAATATTATATTGTCAGATGCTTCTGTTCCAAAAGAAGGAGAACATAAACTAGTCGAATATATTCGTAATAACGTTCAAGAAGATGGCACCGCAGATGTTATTCATGGTTTAGATGCAGACCTCATTATGTTGTCATCATTATTATACCCTCAAAATATATACCTATTCAGAGATGACGCACAAAGAAAAGAAAAATATTATATGGATATATCATATTTCTTAGATTGCGTAAAGCATAATTTTGATGGTTTATTACATGATGACATACCACTTTTAGACATCATAAGAGAATATGTGTTTTTATGCTTTTTCATGGGCAACGACTTTCTACCTCATCATTACAGTTTAGAAATTCGGGATGAAGCAATCGACCTTATTATTGAACTTTATTGCAATATTAAAAACAACACCAAAGCATTTCTTACTGACAAAGAAGGTAATATCAACAATGATTTTTTGAAATTACTTGTTTCTAAATTGATGGAACTAGAAGATACATTAGTTGTCGCTCATGCCGCTAGAATTGTATACAAACAAGCAAAACGCCACGGTCATACAGATGAAGATAAGTTCAATTATTTCCCAGACTATCATCGGAATATTGAAAAAAGAATTGGGTTTGGAGGTGAAAAATGGAGAGATAGATATTATGAACATGTCGCTACAACTGTTTCAAAAGGATCTACTGACACTCCAGAATTAAGGAAGCAAATGTGTAATTTTTACATACAAGGACTTGTGTGGAATATGCGTTATTATCTAGGTAAAGAGATTTCCAATACATGGTATTATCCATATCATCATGCCCCTACATTCATAGAATTACATGCCCGTTTAAGTGACCTCACAAGTGATAAATTAAAAAATTGTGTGAAACCAACAACAAAACAATTTACACCGTTTGAGCAATTATTACTTGTATTACCACCACAAAGTTCTCAATTATTACCAAAATCATGGTCTTTTGTAATGCGTAATGCTGAATTATTCCCTAAAAGAGTAAGATTAAATCCCGTTGGTTCTATATTTAGATGGCAATGTCCTCCAATATTATATTATTATCCTGACAATATTTACCTAGATGAAGTTAAAAATCTACCATTGTCATATTCTGAAATAAAAAGGTCAAAAATTCATAAATCACCTTTAATTATAAAAAAAGGTATATAAAAAAAGTATATAAAGCACACTTATATTTTTATAATCATAGAAATGTCTACTCAACAGGTATCACAAAGAATTTTAGGTCGCGTTAAATGGTTCAATAATAAATTAGGGTATGGGTTTATAAGTTATAACTTGGATTCTTCTGAAAACAAGGATATTTTTGTTCATTGGTCTCATTTATCTATACCTGAAAAGGAATTTCATACACTTTATCAAGGTGAATATGTTGAATTTGAGATCATTCCATGTGAAGGAGACGAAAAGAAAAAACAGATGACACAAGCTCATAATGTTACTGGCCCACAAGGTGGCCCATTAATGGCTACATCTAACAAAACAATGATGAGTATCGCACAAGGAACTTTCGTCACAAATGTGAATAGTGTATTCAAGGTACAACAGGTGGAACACAATACTTCTCCATATACTGAAATTAATTAAATACATTTCAGCCATTCTGTAACGTATTTTAATCCCTTGGTAGATAAATAATCAATTATATAATAGGGTATGAATCTATTAATTACAGCGGTTGACGTAATATTCACATGAGACTTATTATCATGAATATTTTCAATACACCAAATTGCAGATAAATCTTTCAAAATAATATTTGTACTTTTTTTATCTAATTCCAACTTTATACAATTTAGATTCACATCATCTATTGTATAATTTGATAGTATAACATTTGCTGAGAATTTTGGTTTTGACAACTTAATATTTCCATAGATCTTATCATCAACACTTTTAGTTAACGATGATGTTTCTATACCTTTAATATGATCTTTCCACGACGATATATTCATTACCGTCTGAGAAATATCATATGATGAAATATTTGTATTAATTCCTGTAAATGTATATTGTGTGTTCCGATCACGTTTTATGATTCTATATTCCCCTTTGTTTTGATATTTAATACTAGGATTCACTGTATTTGTTATAGTTAGAACCTTTGTTGTATATTTCAAAAAATTTTTAATCATGATCATTGTGAATTACTTACAATACTATATCATTTTTTAAAAATAAACATGTTATCTTAATTTTTTTGTAATTTTAAATTTCATAAAACATTTTATTCCTCGAATGCATAATGAATATTTTCAAACGTTTTTCTGATTGGTGGAATTATTCAAAAAAAAAATCGCCACCTTTAGCTATTCGCGGCGTTAGTAATATCAAAATAGATAGAAAATATGTTCATAAAAAAGGAAGAAAAAAGCACACATATAAATATTCTACTAAATATACAATTGATCGCTCTGTTGAAAAAAACTGGTTTAATGTGTTCGAAGATGATGAGGAAATGAAAAATTTAGAATTAGCTTTGTCTCAAAAATATTATAATAATCCTAAAATAGAACCTTATCAGTTTCGAATAACGAGTTGAATCGTTACACTTAATTCTGAGTCGTTCAATTTAGTGAATTCTTTTATAAACCTTTCATTTTGAACTTTATCTAGATTGTTACACGAAAATAAATCAGCATATAATACACCGTTCTCAGGATAGGTATGAATACTTGTATGTGATTCACATAAAAGTGCTATTCCTGAATACCCTCCATCTTGTGTATTATCATTTATTTGTGTATCAAATTTATGCATTACGGGTTTATCTATGAGAGTCATCTTATTCATTTGTATCCAATCACATAAGAAATCTTTACCATACTTTACATCTACTAATATAGGATGCTGGGAATTCTTTAGTGTAAGTTTTATAAGTAGATGATGCATAATGACATTAATTGTACTATATTAACTTAATTTTATGTCCCTTCATTTTTTTTTTGTTTTATTCTTTTTCTCTATTTTCCTTTTTGTTTTCCTTATTTTCTTTTCCTTACGCACTTTATCTAAATCTTCATTTTGAACCTTTCTTACACCTCTTGCAGAAGATCTCTCCATTTGTCTACATTTTCTATCAGATATATTACTCTCATCGTCTACTCTGTTACATGAAAAATCTATGATAATTACAGACATTATATCCCTTTCGTCATGTAAAAAATATAAAATATCTGACAAATATACTTCAAAGGACTCTCTCTTTCTCTGTTTTAAACGATCAGGTATTGTTTTCGCTTTTGTACTAAAACTAAGAAATATATCTTCTGATCTGCCATCAGGGTAATACAATATCATTCTATTATCGTTCTTATTAGTCCTTGAATATTTTTCTGATCTATGAACACTAAAAAACTTCTCATAAAAAAAGGAATCTCTTCTCCATTTTGCTATCCTATAAGATTTACATACATTATCTAAATATAATTTTGCATCTTTATCTCCCTCCTCTTCCATATATTTTGCTGCGTTCTGTACTTCTGGTAACCATCTTCGTGAATATTTACCCTTCCTATTTCCTAAATGATCTAAATTATAAAGCTCGTCTCTGATTATTTGAACCATCTCATTACATTCATTCTCTAACTTCTTTAGTTTTTTACCTTTATTACTCTTCTTCCCCTTTTTTTTTAATAATTTATTACGAGCATCTTTTATTATAATCTCAGTTGAATTAGCTATATTACTTGATAATAAATTACAAACTTTCATACTTACTGCATTTAATTTTACAACATTAATTGGTGATAATAATTTCTCTTCTTCAAAATATGCCCCATGCCAATTTATAACTAATATCGGTATATCGCACATTACATTATTTTTATATTTTTTTAAATGATATGTGATATATTCTCAATAGTTACACTTTTCAATAGTTACATTTTTCAATTATTGTAAAAATGATGCTCATATAAGTATCAATTGTTATATATTAATCATGGGTGCTAAAAAGGAAAATTCTGATGTGCTTAATAAATATAAGGCTCATACTCATAAGGAGCATATTTATAAGATTCCTGATACTTATATTGGTTCAGTAGAAAAATGTTCTGATGTAGGGTTTGTAGTATCGAAGAATGAAGGTCATCTTACTATGAAAAAGGAAACATTGGAATACATCCCTGGCTTGTATAAAATTGTTGATGAAGTTATTGTAAATGCATGGGATCAATTTATTAGAAATAAAGGTTCTGAAAAAGATCGTGTTCGCAATATAGATATAAATGTTTGTAAAGATTCTGGTAGAATCACAATCAAAAATACTGGAAGAGGCATTGATATTTTAATGCATCCTGAACATAACATTTATACGGTGGAACTTATCTTTGGAAAACTATTAACAAGTACAAATTACACCGAAGGGGAAGAACGTGTAACTGGTGGTAAAAACGGATACGGGGCCAAATTAGCAAATATCTTTTCAAAAGAGTTCGAAGTAGAAACAATTGACTTTAACGTTAAAAAAAAATTTTTCCAAAAATTCACAAACAATATGGATGTTAGACATGAACCCATCCTTACTAAAATTAAAAAGAGTGAATACAAACACGAATATACAAGAGTGTCGTTTGTACCTGACTTTGAAAGATTTAAGATTAAAGGGTGGTCGAAAGATATGATAAATATCTTCAAACGACGTGCATTTGAGATTGCAGCATGCTGTGGTTCTAATGTATCTGTCACTTTCAACGATAAAGTAATTGGTATTAATTCGTTTAAAGATTATACAAAATTGTTTGTTGAAAATGGCGATTGTGTATATGAGAAATGTAGTAACCGATGGGAGATTGCTGTTGGTCTATCAGAATCATTTCAGCAAGTATCTTTTGTGAATGGTATTTCTACTACAAAGGGCGGTAAACACATCGACTATATTGTACAGATGATTTGCAAAAAAATGAATGAATATCTCATTAAAAAACACAAAATTAATGTAAAAGCAAATTACATCAAAGAACATCTCTTCGTATTTGTGAATTGTCTTATTACAAATCCATCATTCGACAGCCAAACCAAAGATTACTTATCTACTCCTACAGCCAAATTCGGTTCTAAATGTGAAATCAGTGATAAGTGTATTGATACTATTGCTAAAAAGGGTCTTGCTGAAAGAGTCATTGAAACGTACAACTTCAAAGAATCTAAGTTGTTGAAAAAAACAGATGGAAAAAAGAAAATGAGATTATGGGGTATTCCTAAATTAGATGATGCAAATGAAGCAGGTGGTAAAAAATCACAACAATGTACTCTTATTCTTACAGAGGGAGATTCTGCTAAAGCAATGGCTGTTGCAGGTCTTGGGGTTGTTGGAAGAGATTTGTACGGTGTTTTCCCATTGCGTGGTAAAGTAATCAATGTTCGTGAAAAAATTACCACCAATCAAGGGAGAACTCAAGTAGGGAATAACGAAGAACTCAACTATATGAAACAGATCTTGGGATTAGAACAAGATATCAAATATAAAGATACATCTAAACTTAGATATGGGCACATTCTTATCATGACAGATCAGGATTATGATGGATCTCATATTAAAGGACTTATTATGAATTGGTTTGGTACATTCTGGCCTGAATTGTTACAAATTGAAGGGTTTATTCAATGTATGATGACACCGATTGTAAAGGTCTTTAAGAAAAAGAAAGAAAAATCATTCTATTCTATCACAAAATATAACGAGTGGAAAGATAAACATTCAAATGAAACTGGCTGGTCTGCTAAGTATTATAAGGGATTGGGTACGAGTACTACAAAAGAAGCCAAAGAATATTTTAAAGATCTTAAGAAAACAACTTATACTTGGAATGAAGAAAACTGTTCAAATTCTATTGATATGGCATTTAATAAAGAAAGGTCCGATGATAGGAAAGAGTGGTTGAAATCTTATTCATCTGATAATATTCTAGATGATACGGATTCCAAAGTTCCTTACAATGAATTTATTAACAGAGAATTGATTCATTTCTCTAATTATGATTTACAACGTTCTATCCCAAGCATTATGGATGGACTCAAACCCTCTCAACGAAAGATTTTGTATGGTTGTTTTAAACGTAAATTAACCAAAGAAATTAGAGTTGCACAACTTGCAGGATATATTAGTGAACACACCGGGTATCATCATGGTGAAGAAAGTTTGAACGGAACAATTATTGCAATGGCTCAGACATTTGTTGGTTCAAATAATATTAATTTACTCGAACCGAGTGGTCAGTTTGGAACACGTCTTATGGGTGGCAAGGACGCAGGTAGTCCTAGGTATCTTCATACGGCTCTCACTCAGTCTGCTTACAAAATATTTCAACCAAGCGATTCTAATATCCTGAAATATCTAGATGATGATGGTATGATGATTGAACCTGAATTTTATGTACCATGTATTCCGATGGTATTATGCAATGGTGCACAGGGTATTGGAACTGGATATAGTACATCAATTCCTTTGTATAACCCAATTGATCTTATCGAATACATTGAACATAAAATAGATCCAACTAAACCTAAACCTAAGTTAATACCATATTACAAGGGATTCAAAGGTAAAATATCTATCGAAAATGATGCTATTATTACGAAAGGTATTTATAAAATTATAAATTACAAAACCATATTGATTACCGAACTTCCAATTGGACAATGGATTGACAAGTATAAGTCTTGGCTTGATAGTATTCTTGTAGAAGTATCAAACAAATCGAATAGCAAAACTACGAAAACCAAGAAAACTACTAAAAAATCTCCTACCAAATCTTCATTAAAGGAGGATTGGAGTTTTATTAAAAATTATAAGAGTCAAAGTACGGAAACATCTGCTCATTTTGAAATTGAGATTGATCCAAAGGTACTTAGTTCATGGTCTTCCAAAATCGCTGTTGAAAAGAAAGGTGGAATCTTTATCAACTTTATTGAAAAGAAATTTAGATTGACGTCAAAAATTAGTACATCTAACATGCATTTGTATAATACCAAGGGTATCATTCAAAAATTCAAATCGTGTTATGATATTATTGACTACTTTTACGAGAATAGAGCACCATATTATGTAAAAAGAAAAGAGTATTTACTCAATCTGATTAACATAGATGTTCTCATCCTCAAAAATAAAGCAAGATTTGTTAGAAATATTGTAGATGGAATCCTAGATATCAGAAAACATTCAAAGGAGTCTTTGAATGAATGGTTATCGGAGAACTCATTCGATTTGGATCCTAGACAAGAGAAAGAATCTGCGTCATATCAATATCTTATTGGTATGCCAATCTACCAAATGACGACAGATATGGTTGCTGATTTAGAGAAATCATTGAATGATAAGAAAAAAGAACATGAAAATCTTATGAATACAAGTACTTCCTCAATGTGGACATCTGACCTAGAAACCATTAAGACTGCAATTACTGAGAAAACTAAAACAAAAAATAAAAAATAAAAAATACCTTCTTCGCACCTAAGAAGCAACCCAACCACCAAACACTACTTGATAAACATGAGATATTTCATTATAATTTTTTTTACATATGTTCAATTTTTCTTCATTTAATCTTATGAAAGGTTTAGAACATATACAACATGTATTATAATAACTACACTTATCCCAGCCCGTTCCAACACATTTTTTTACATAATTATTAGATATCTTTGATTTACAAGATATACACGAAGTAAATCCTTCCTTCTTTTGATCAATTTTTTTTAAAAATTCATCAACCTTATTAACCAACTTCTCTTCTTCTTTTTTTAGTTTTTTGTAAATTTTCATATTGGCATTTACCTTTTTTTTAACATCATTAAGAGAAGTAGTACCATTCTCTAAAGATTTTGCTAATTGTTTAGGATAGTAAAATTTACTAACAGCGGGACCCCATTTTTCTGACTTATCAAGAACTTCCTTCTGTGCTTCTTCCCAACTTTTAGCAAAACCATCTAAATTTTTTATTCCATGAAATGATGTCACATTTGCACAATATGGATCGTCTCTGTCATATCCTCTTTTTTCTTGTTCTTCAATTAATTTATCAAAATAAACAACCACATCTTCAAATGAAGATGCATTACAATCATATGTTAAATCCCATGCACCCATTTGAATTCATATAATTTATGATCTTAAATAATATCATTTTTTATTTTATAATTAATTTATTTAGAAATTCCGTGATTATTTAACCAACATTTTTGTTTTTTAGTCAGACATAAACAACCAGAACCACATGTAAATTGTGATGGACAACATTTAGGATCACATTTATTGTGCGATAACATAGCCATCGACGTTATTTTATTCGAACCATCCACAGAAGGTAAAAATTCAGCACCATCTATAGTTTTAGTATCAAAAATTTCTTTTGTCTTACATTTTACGTCATCTGGAAAGTTGTAACAATGCATTCTATCAGACAAAGACTCCTTTTTATTTTTATTTGACTCTTTCAATTCTTTAGATCCCTCCTTGAAACTTTCTTTATTTGAAGAACCCATAACACAAATAATACATACTGTAACCGCAAACAAGATCAATAATAATAATGAAAATGATAAGACATATGGATTTTTTAAGATACCCATATTACCTAGACAATTATAAAAAATAAAAATGATTCTTGTTTTAATTGTTTAATAACAATATCATATACATCACATACTGCATAATCAAACATATTATGTCTACAAATAAAGAACACTCTCGTAAGAAATTAATTGATGAATTTTATGATTTAGATGAGAGAGAATCATATATTCCAATTGAAGAATTTCTATTGATGTGGGATGTAAATCCTCCTTATATGACACCTAAAGAGTTCGTTAAGTCAACAAAAGATTATCCTTTAGAATGGAGCCAATATTTAGCCGACACTCGACCATTTAAAAGAATGTTAAATTAGTTTGAATATGCCGCATTTACAATATTTCTTAGTTCATTAATTTTTTTAAGGTTTCTTTCCTTTTTTTCCTTTTCTTCTTCTGAACTATATTTATATTTTTGATTATTAACTTTTGTTTCAGATATACATTTTATTGCTTCTGCAACATCTCCTTTACACTCCTCAATCGTTTTCATTGCTATATCTATTGTAGTTTTAGTAGTCTGCATTACTTTAAATACAGGGTCTTCTGTCTCTTCCATTATCTAATCAAACATAACTGTTACATGTTGTTGCGTTCGAGAAAATGTTTTCTTTGTATTTCTAACAGTAATCTTCTTTTTTGACTTTGTTTTTGATTCCTTCTTCATAGACTTATCAATATTCTCAAAATTGTCACATATATATTTTAACACACCATTCTCAATCGCCCAACGAAAAAAATTCATTTGTCCTACAGTTGTTATTATTTCATAATCATTATTCTGTAAAGAGATACGTTCTCTTCTGCAAAAAGGATCCATCTGTCTTTTAGAATATGCCTTTAACTGTGATCTATAACTATTATATACGTAAAATGTTTTACCCATCCAATTATATTGAATATTATTCAACTTTGCATATTTTGTAACAAACCAATCAATTAATCTAAGTGAAATACACGATTTATCTCTAAGAATCTCACAAAACGATTCCATATTTTGAGGATTATTATAATAAGATTTTAACGCTGTTTCAAGTAAAGCATTCTTTTTTTCCATTGCTTTATTTTCGAAATAGACCTTTAAATATCTTTTTGCGTTTGATTGCGGCCTATTTTTTTTTGGATGTGTTTTAAATGAGCTCCTTTAATTCATCTTTGTTTGAAGATGGAGTTTTAACAAGTGCTGCCAAACTTGCAATAGAAACCTCTAAAAATTTGTCATTTGATTATTTTCAACAAGATGATGAAAATAATGGGTGGGGGATTAGAAAAACACAAAGTACCGAGGAAGAACGTATCCTTTTTAAATCACCAGAAGAATATACATCACCTATCAGACGTGTTCTTAAAATCCCAACACAAAACAATCAACCATCTAGACTCATTCTATGTGAAACTCAAAATACTCTCTATATATGCAACATAAACATCTTAAATCAATAAACGTGCTACTATAAATTATAATTTATAGTTAATATAATGAACAATAAATATATTGTATTTCTATTATCATTAATTTTAATTATATCTATTCATTACGTTCTAGTATTTTTACTTGAATCTCCAACAAGTAACAATTCGAAACCTGTAGAAAATAATTCATCTAATATTGAAGAAAATAAACACATACCTTTTGTTGAAAAGAATTTTGAAGAACCTGTAGACAATTCGGAACTTTTGTTAAGATGGCTTTCAAAAGAAGGTGACTCTATTTATGCTTCTGTAATGAATGAAAAAGATCAAACTATTGAAAAAATGACCTCCCCTATTGCAGAAGATATTAATAATACTACACAATTAACATCGTGGGCTGGTAATATATCATATTCTCCTGCATTTTTTTAATTAAATAAAATCAACTCTTCAGTATAATGGTTTATTACTACCCAGATATTACAGATGTAAATTTTAATGTTAAAATAAATACAAAAGAAGAAATCAACGAAAATAAAGCTAAAAATATACACAACTCAAACAACACTGTATCTGGCATTACACAGAAATTATGTACAAGTATAGAAACACAATTGTTACCACAACAGCAACTTTTAGGTACATATCTTGCACCTAATACCCCATATAATGGTTTACTTATATTCCATGGAACAGGTGTTGGTAAAACATGTACTGCTATCACTATTGCAGAACAATATAAATCTTATCTTAGCGAAATAGGTAAAAAAATTAGGATTATATGTAGCAAAGATCTTATACCGTCCTTTAAAAAAACAATAATTAATCCTTCTAATTCTTTCAAATGTACCGGAGAAACTTATATAAAAGAAATTTTATCTGAAAGTAAATCTGGTATATCTAAAGCAATTTCTGCTCATTATGAATTTTTAACATATTATACATTCGCAGAAGAAATAAATAAAACAGTTAAAAATTTAAGTGAAGATGATGCGAAAATCGCTTTACAAGAAAAGTATTCAGATTCATTAATTATTATAGATGAGGCACAAAACATAAGAAATAATGCAAAAGGTAATGAAAACCCTAAAGGTTCCAAACTTATAGTTCAAATGTTAGAATTACTTACTGAGAATACGTATAATCTTAAATTAGTATTGCTATCCGCAACACCTATGTATGATTCGCCAGACGAAATCATTTGGTTACTTAATCTCATTCAAAGAGTATATAAACACCCTTTATTATCATCTAAACTTATTGATAAAAATGGGTCTATACCTAAAGAAAAAGAACAGGAATTTATAACTGCTATACAAGGAAAAGTATCTTATTTAAAAGGAGAAAACCCTTATACGTTCCCATTTAAATTACAAGACTCGAATGCAATAGATTTCAAATCTCTTCCTACAAAAGATTTAGACTTAAAAACGATTAAAGAAGATGACAGAATTAAAACAACACCAATTACTCCCTCATATATGTCAAATGAATATTATAATCAACTCCAAAAATTAGCTATGAAAAAGGATTTCTACTCAAAACAATCCCAATTACATAATGTATGTTGGTCATTAGACCCAGATGATGACCCTAGTACATTATTTGGTATTCAAGGTCTTAAAAAAATTTTTAGATTTAACAACGACACAATGCCATCCTTCTTCTCATTTAGAGATCCTAAAATTAATCAATTGAACGACATACATCTCTATTCTCCAAAACTAAAAACCATATTGAATATTATAAAAAAATCAAAGGGTCCTATTATGATACATTCGCGTTTTGTTTATTCGGGAATTGTACCTATTGCTCTTATGTTAGAAAATAGTGGTTATACTAAGTATTCAAAACATGGAGGAATATCACAAATATTAGACAATGCAAAACCTAAAAAAAATACGGGATCATATGCTATGTTTACAGCAGATGAGAATCTATCTGGAAATAAAGAAAAATTATTGAATATCTTTAATCAAAGTTCTAATAAAGATGGTGAAATAATTAAGGTTATATTAATATCTCCTGTTGGAGGAGAAGGTATTACACTAAAACGAGTTAGAGAAGTACATCTTCTAGAACCACAATTCAATAAAAGTGATCAGGAACAATCTATTGGAAGAGCCATTCGAACATGCTCTCACATGGATCTCCCTTTTGAAAATAGAAATTGTACCGTGTATTACCATGCAAACATGTTCCCAAATAAAGATCACGAAAGTGTTGACGTATATTTACATAGAAAATCTGAAACAAAACAGAAATATATAGATTCAATTAAATATTTAATACAACAAAATGCATTCGATTGTGCCTTATTAAGAGATATAAATTTCTTTTCTCCATCATCATTTCACGAAAATCCGGTTACTATTGTTGATTCTCAAGGTAAAAAAAGATCTCATACAATTGGAGATCCTATTGAAAACGAAAAAAAAGGTGAATGTAAGTTCTCGTATGATAAAAATAATACAGATTCTAATACATATTCACCTATTAATCATCAAGTTGAAATTGTTAATAAAATGATAAAAGATCTTATTGGAAAATACATAGAAATTAAATCAGACGATATATACATCTATATTACAGAATTATATCCTACTATCCATAAAAAAAGTATCACTTACGCTTTAGACACGTTGGTATCACACAACATAATATTTGATAATTTATTTGGAGAAGCAGGATATATTGAATATATTCGCGAAAACGATATGTACGTATTTAACAAAATCAAAAAAAATGAATACATTGATACACCACCTCCTTTTATTCGAAATTATGTACCTCTTAATACATTAAATTTACCAGAAAGAGATTCTATTCAATTATCTATAAAAAACGTATTGGAAGAGTATACTCGTATTCAAAAATACTTACCATCTATATTAGAAAATACAGACCTTAAAAAAAAGAAAGTATTAACTGTTCTCGCACAAATCGTAGTAGATAAATTGTCAAATAAAAATCGCATTACTCATTTACAAAAAGATATCGATTCCATAGATAATTTATATTTATTAAAAGCTTACCATAAATACATTAAAGATATTAGAGGAAAATCTCATATAATATCGATTCCTAGTAACAGACAAGGCATATATATTAATAACGAAGATGCTACATCTACATTTGATATATTATCTGACTCAACTAAAAAGAATAGTTTAAAACAAAAAGATTTGTTTGGATATATCAATATTAATGCAAATCAATCTGATTTTCATATTGTTCATAAAATAGCTAACAAAAAACCAAGAGGATCAAAGGCATTTAATTCCAAAAAAAATGTCTTAACCTCACTTATAAACAAATTACTAGAAAAAGAAAAATATATTCACATTAAAGACAATCGTAAACTTGTAAAAAAGGATGACCATATTAACGCAGAACATAAAACAATTACGTCTGAACTCTTATGCGTAGAATTAGAAACTCTACTTAGACTTTCAAAAGATGGTTTATTCTTTAATCCCTATAATACAATTGTACATGATGTATATTCATTTCTTCATCCAAAATAAAAATGAAAATTTAACTTCATAATTCTGATTTAAAATACATTATTCGCTGTATTTCTCCAGGAAGCAGAGGATCCTGAGATGTTATTTCCACATACACCTGTTATCTTTTGGCAAGGTAAAGGTTCTGGTTTAGCAGGTAAAGGAAGCCTTTGATCAATAGGTTTTGGTATACACGCTCTGTGATTGTCTTTTACTACAATTCTATTAGATATGTTGTAATCAAATGGAACAAGAGCTTTTTCTTGAGGATTTAAACACAACCATTCCCATCTGTTAAATCCAGTGCCTCTTAAATTGCATGCAGGATCACTCAACCGAGTATCTTCAGTTGGTACGAAACATTTTTTGAAATGAGTTAAATTGTTGCCACATTTTACATCTTTTTCATTAACATTTTTGAAACTCTCACTTACTTCTGTTTGAGCATTATTGGGCATTTGTGTGGAACATCTTTGACATGTTTGACAATCTTCATATTTCTTCTCTGAAAGCCAACCGCAATTCATGCATTCGTTTTTCCATTTTTTTTCGCAACATTTTGATGCTTTTCTTGTAATATTTAAAAGCTCTGAGCTAGTATCTACCAAAGGCATATTTCTGTTAATACTATCACCCGCCTTTTGTAATCTTACTGTAGGAGGGTAAGGAAAACAGTAATCACAATCAATTGGAGGTGTACCTAGCAAGTAATTTCCTGGTCCTGTAGATTCAAATAAAGTTTGTTTGTATTGACACATGTCATAATTAAGTCTGTTAAAACTCATATTAGTAATTTATATACATTTTTTATGTATACAAATTTTCAAGTTTACGCAAATTGCATTTTGTGAGCAGGAGGTACACATTTTGGTAAATCCAATGGGGGTGGGAGTGGTACAGGATCATATCTAATCATTTGACAGGGTGGAAGATGTTGTAAAGTTGTGTCCACATTCCCTTTGCAATTATTTAATTTATATTGTTTCGATTCTGAACCGTCAATTCCAGTATTCTCATTAAATTGGAATTTTTTTAGTGGACATCTAGAATTTAGTCTTGTTTGGCCACGTAAATCATTCTCTAGATCAACTAGATTTCCTTTGATTTGACTGACTTCATTACCACCAACAATACCCAACTCCATTCTACATTTTTTGCAGTTCTCATATTTCATTGGGTCCAATACATAATTTAATGTATTTGAACTTTGTGTGATTTCCGCCTTATACGCACAGGTGTCATATATTAAACGATTAGAACTCATTTATCTATATTATATACTTTTATTTCGATACAAACATATGAACAATGTACAATAATTTATGAGAGTTATTCTTACCAATAAACACTCATTGAAAAAATGATATAGACTTATATAAATTTCATATAAACTTATGAAGCAAAATGATTCACTCAAAAATATTAGAAAAAGCTAGAAGAATTACCAAAGAATCGGTACATAAATTATCTAAAGAAAGAGACATACAATTACAAGAATCCCATAAAGAAGATTGTCTCCTTATGAAAAATTTAACACGTAAATACTACAATACTATCATAAATCAAATATTCAAAAATGCAAATCGTGGTTTAAATCATGCCAGAATTTATATATGCTACGAAGATTTGTTAACTAAATATAATTTAGGTACACCTAAGGATATTGCAGAACGTTGGATTAAAAATCTAACTCTACATAGTCGTAATTATTCAAATAATGAATATATTAACGAACTTCTTGATTTAAAGGATCAAGATATGTTATATGGCTTTTATGTGAAATCTATAGTTACTTATTCGAAAAGAGTATGGATTACAATCACATGGTTGTAAATATCATCATGTCATCATGTCATCATGTCATCATGTCATCATGTCATCATTTCAAATTTTTTTATTCTGACAAAAAAATGGTGACCTATCTTTGACCTACACTTTTTTTAAGCGTTACCTGTATAAAAAAAAATCTAAATTTTCACAATGTGTTTTTTTTCTCTGATTTAGGTACTATCAGCTAAAACCCAAAATCTCACATAGGTTAGTGTCCCTACGTTTTTTTTTTTAATTTTCCGTGTAACATGAGTTTAGAAAATTTCCCCCCCCCTGGATATAAAAATGGATAAATAATATCCTTTTTGGATACAAAATATCCAAAAAAAATTACGGTACACATCGTAACCAATTACATGTTCTGTAATAACCTTATATATAAAATATCTTTTAAATTCCCTCACAAATCACTCACAAATCACTCACAAATCCCTCACAAATCACTCACAAATGTCATCATTTATGTCATCGTGTCATCATCATGTCATCATTATGTCATCATTTATGTCATCATGTCATCATTTCTAAAGAATCAAAAATGATACGTGATGTCATCATTTATTATAGTTATAAATATGCAAAACAGAGCAAAACTATATGAATTTGTTACTAATATTGATAATAAAGGATGGGATAATTATGAAACACAAAAGACAAAAGCTAAAAAAATGATAAGAGAAGGTGAAAATGTGAGAGAATCACAAGAAGAGTGTTTTAGACGACTATTGGCAATATGTGATTATGAAGAAGAAAGATTAGAGAATAATGTTGATTCTGGGTTTGGTCTTACAGGAATCGCAATTGAAGAGCTCACAAATACTATAAGAGAAATTATTAGTGAAGTACGTTATTCTTGGGATATTTACGAATGGATGTCTGAGGTTGAGAATGAGAAAAAATTGGAAGATGATGTTATAGATATGATTATCCGAGTATCTATAAAAAAAGGACTTCCAACAAAGAGTGTTAATAAGATTATATTAAGTTACCATCATTGAAACAGTTAATTTTTACTTAATGCTTTGAATAACTCCATGTGAGGTTGAAGTTCTTTATAACATTTCGAGATTGTAACCTCTGATGTTTTTGTAATAGAACTCACATTTGCACGAGTAATAGGAAGTTTTAGAATAGTTGATGCTACATAAATACATGCAGCGGATATAGATACGGGTGTATTTTGAGATAAGAACTGTTTTTTGTTACAAATATCACTTATTTTCTTTGTAAGTTCGTAAAATTCTTGATTGCCACAATCTAATTTAGAGCAAAATCTAATAATGTAATCAGATGATTGACAATTATCATTGTATAGGATTGGTTTTTCCCCTGCAAGATTCCATAATTCTGTGAATTTTTTGTTACCCCTTGTAACGCATCTTTCAGATACATGAAATATTTCTGCTATTTCTTGTGTTGTTCTTGGGACACCAACCTTTTTACACGCCATATAAACTGAGGCGGCTATTAATCCTTTTCTAATTTCGCCTCTAGATACATGAAGTTCAGAAATCTTTTTGTAGTAGCCATGTGCAGTTTTCGTAATGTTTGCAAGGATGCAACCATTTAATGAACGAAGAGAAATATCTTGGAAAATATGATGAAGACATCTCTCTTTATACGTCATTGCACCCCAAGAATGAATCTTCTGTGTTCTACGCATACTATAATTAGTTGTCCCTTTCGTAAGCATAATAGAACTCATAGAACTCTGTGGAAGAAGATTATTCACTGGCATACTACATCTCGCTGGATCAGGTTTTCCATCGCCGCCATAATGTCGCCATTCCGCATGCTGATCAATAGCAGTCTCTAGCATGTCACCACATTTTTGACACTCATAAATATCAAAACCATGTGTTATCCCCGGAAGGTTGCACCTTTTGCATGAAATTAAAGTTTTTAAATATGAATCGTTCTCATTCATATTTTTTTTATTATCAATTTCTTGCAAATTGTCAACATATGAACATATTTTTTCATAGTCCATAGCAGGGTTGTATTATAACAACTTAGTCTTAAATCATTTTTTTACAATTTTGAGAATTTAAAGATCAAATGTAGTTTTTGGAGTGAAACACAATCCTTGTTCTTTGCATGTTGGAGGTGTTTTATAGAGCCAATCTGCAAAATCTTTCCTGTTATTAGGTATTGTTGTTGAAGGCATAGTATAAAACTGTCTTTGTGAATTTTCATTCCCAAATACATCACCTATGTTTTTATACAAATTAAATTCAAATTTGTTATTGATATTTTCCTTCATATCATTTGTTGTACATGCTTCCTTACGATCTCTATTATCGGTGGGCAATACATTCATAAATGGATTATCAACAGATGGGAGTTGACAATCTTCTTTATTTACTTTATTATCATCAGGGTAAAATTTCTCTTTAATTTCAGAAAGATTCAAACCCCATTTGGTAAGAAAGTAAATGACAACCATGCAACATAGAGGTATAAGCAATACAAACAGTTCTCTACGTATAAGTGCAATTATAATAGCTGTGGCAATTATAAATCTTGTAAGTGCATTGAGTTTTTCAGGGTAAGTCATTTCATTATTTGGGATAAATTCTAATAATTTACTTTCGGTTAAAAGTATTGACGGTTTCTCAATCCAAGTTTGAGACATATTATATTATCTTATGATTATTTCTAATTTTGTTTATTTCTACGTTTAATTTTTTCTTTGAGTTTTGCACGAAGACGCTCCTTTTTCTCTTTTTGTGTAAGTATCGTTTTTTTAGGCTGTTCATTTGAAATAGCTTGCATAGCCTTCTTTATATTCTTCTGTGTAATACCTCCTTTATTCATTTTTGAATCGGAAAACATCTCTTCTAATACATCAAAATCTTCATTATCTGTTGTATTGGTAGAATTTCCAAACATATTTTGTAATACAGGACCAAAACCAGGAGGCATACCAGGAGGCATACCCGCTTTTGAATTCATATTTGGATTTGCACAATTGGCAAACATGTTTTTAATATCTTTTGATTGAAAAATATCCTTCATCATAGGTTCGTTTTGTATTTTACTGAATATTTGATTGACCTCTGACAACATTTTTTCTTGATCTAATTCACCATTTTCCATTTTTGTTTTAAGTGTATCAGATACTGTATTCATTACATTCAATAATCCATTGTCTTCTGAAAACATTTTGAGTACATCGTTTAAATTAGGAGGATTCATAGAATCCGATGATAGATTTTCTTCCATACCTTTTGTAAATTCTTCCAAATTGATTCCTTGTGCAATCTCTTCAGCTAATTGACCAATTTGTGTTCCTGCAAACATACCTTTATAAGTGTCTTCAATATTCACATCATCATTTCCTTTATTCTCAGATACTGTTTTTGTTAATTTAGTTAATATTTGATTAATACCGTCTTTCATGTCATTTACTTCATTTTCAGGTAAAGATTCTTTAAATACATCTGCCATTTCATCAACAGATGTTTTCTTTGTATTAATAGCAGTACTCATCAAAAAAAGAGTCTGAATATATTTCCAAATTACATTTTTATTGATTTTTGATGCATTTTTAAAAATAAGACTTATATCCAAATCTGATAATAGTATTATTGATTTTTCGTAAAAAATGTTATCATCTTCTTCTGATATACGTGTGGATAATCCTGAAAATGTTTCTGTAATTTGTGACACAATCTTTAATGTTGATTCTTTATCAGGATTATAATTATCAATTATATCATTGCTAATTTCTTCGGGAAATGCCTTTTTTAATTCTAATAAAAATTCTTTGAACGTATTATTAAACGTTTGAATTATTCCATCCATTCTTACTTTACTCTTGATATATTATATCAAAAACAAAACGCGTTTTTTTATAAATTAAGATTATCATAATAATATATATCTGATGACAGAATCAATAGACAGATTTAATGGTTTACTTTTTGAATTTATAAATGATTTAAAGAGAATCGAACCAAATGATAAGGATATTTTAAAGGTAGAATTACTTTTACACGCTATTAATTTAAAAAAAGAGATTGTTATTCGTCATTTTCAACTCCATGTTTTAAAAGATGACCTTGTTAAAAATATTTTTGCTCATAATATTGAGTTTTTTTTGAATTATGAATTTTTTGAGAATGATCATAAATTAAATGAGAAACATTCGGATCTTAAAGGTTTATTTCAACGAGTTAAAGATATACTAATTACATTCAAAAATTCTGAAGATGGAAAGGATAATATTAAGAATATTTTTGAATGGCTATGTATATTGGTATATTATGCTTACGAAAATTTGGGTATTGATCCAACAAAGAAGATATCTGAACTAAAAACATTAAACTTATAGTTTTATATTAGTTATAATACATTCATGTCAGAAATAACATTTTGTGTTTTACCAGATGAATACTATAAAAAGGATGTCTATTTTAAATTAAAACATGAATCCCTATATTACCAAAAGTGTGTTGAATGTCATCGTGTATTTGCATTGTTACAGTATTATAAATATAAATCAGAGAAACATATAAAAGAGCTAGAAAATTTAATAGAAAACACTAAAAAACACTGTTATCAAAATAGTCATTCCTCTCCTTTTGGAGGGTATAATATTTTACAACTCCCTTTTTATTACAGAGCTCAAAGAATGGAGCTTAATACTGTACTTAAATTTTTAGATAATATAACACATCGAATTAAAAAACATAAAAGAACTTTTATTAAAAAACAACGTAGGATTACATCTATTTTTGGTTCTTACAGAGATAGTCTTTCACCTATGATGATCCATAAAATAGTATCTTGGTTAAAGAAAATAGATCCTGATAAGTATAAACATATAAAATACTCTAATAAGGAAATTCTACTTGAGAAATTATCAGAATTAGATACTAAAATTGATGCAGAATTGTGTTGTAAATTTATAAATGATGTAAATCCGATGCCATTTTTAAAAGAATTCAATGTAAATTGTTATAAAAATGGCAAAAAACAATCGTATAGTAAACTAAGAGACCTACTTAAAAATGAATTTTATTATAGAGAGCGGAATTATTTAAGACAAATAAGTGCAAAACCATTCTTACGAGGATTACCCAAAACAATTGAAGATATTATATATTCTTTTTTATAAAAATGATTATAAATCTAAAATTTACTAAAAAATAATGGTAATATGAATGTATATCAACATAACATAAATACTATAAAACCGGAATTCTCCAGGTGTATCCCTGGATATACGATTGGTTGTCACGAATATTTCATATCAACAAATAAGAACCCTATTTATATTCAGTTCCCACCATGCAAAGTTGTAGCTCTTAATAAAAGTAGTATATTTATGGTATTTTCATCTATAGATAATTATATAGATACATTTTTCTCAGAATTGGAAGAATTAAGGAGAACTATTGTAAAAAAAATTGAACAAAAAAATAGAAACATAGTTATCAATTGGTCTTCACCTATTTATAATAATGTTAATGATAGTAAAATTCCTTTTCGTGCATATATAGATACTCAATTAAAAATATATAACTCTTCGAAAGAAGTTATTAGTTCTGATGTTAATCTATTGAATCAAAATTATATTGATTCTATTATAGAAATAGAGAAGATACAACTCAAATCATCTTACTTATTAGAAAATAACAAAAGATATGTAGGTACGATAATATTTAAGGTTGTGCAAATTAGAATTCCAAATTCATTTGAACATCTAAAAACACCTCTTATAACAGGTACTTCAAGTGAGTATAATACAAAAACATCACATCCTATGCAAAAGGAAGGTACATTTATTTCTCATCCATTATATTCTAAATATTTCAGAATGTTACGACACGGTATTCCAAAACAAGCAGTAAAACAGAAACTCTTAATGGAAAATATACCAATAACATTACTTGATTATTCTGAATCAGATATGGTACCAGATACTATGAAACAAGATTTACCTAGACATGACAATATAAATTTACAATTAAAAAACAAACACCTACAGGAAACGGTAAAAATAGTTAAAAATAAAGACAACAAACTAAGAAAAACAACACATGGTATAACACTTGCTGATATTCTTACAAAAATCAAACTTTTAAGAAAGACGGGTTTTATGAAAATACGATTTTAATGATGATTGCTATATAAAAATGAATTCATTATACTATAATTAACAACAATATGTGGGTTCTAATTGATTTGGGATATTTCTCTTTTTACAGATATCATGCTACTAAGAAGTGGTGGGGATTTAAACAAGAGTTTGATCAAAAGTCTCCATGGATAAATGAATCTGAATTTAGAAATAAATTACTTGAGAAATATGAAGAATATTTGGATAAGTTGATAAAAAACAATAATTCTTTCTTAGCAATGGATTCAATGGATGGTAAAAATTGGCGAAAAACACTTTATCCAGAATATAAATCACAACGTCCTAAGAACGAAGATATATACGAATACTTGAAATATATTTCTAACGAATTTATTCCATACTACTTGGATAAAAATCCTAATGTTATATATTCTAGAAGAGAAGGTACTGAAGCAGACGATTTAGTAGCGAATAGAGTATTTGATATTCAATCCACAAATAAAGATGAGAAGATATGTATTATCGCATCTGATATGGATTATCTTCAACTTATAGAAAAAAACAGTAATCTTTGTATTTGTGATGTGAATATGAAAATATTGTCTGATAAAGAATTAGTAGGAAAACAATATCTTATAAAGAAAATCATTTACGGTGATACTTCAGATAATATAAAACCTGTTTTTAGAGGTAGAAATTGTTCCAATAAGAAAAAAGCATTTCTGGAAAAATGCAAAGATATTGTAAATCTCGACGATATAACGCAAGAATATTTCGAGAATCAAGAAGATTACAACACATTTTGTATAAACAGAAAATTAATGGAATTAACACCTTTATCATAAACTTCAAAAATTTTGAATATATTTTTTTATAGAAGATTCAAAATTAGAATCTTTAGCCGATATCCACGATTTTAATGGGTTAAAAAAGAAGGGGTGATAAATAACCATATTTGAATTATATATGGCAGGAACCATTGAAAAGGTACTTTTAGACATTACAAAAATATCAGCATTTATCATATCAAGCCAAGATTCGGAAATATCTGTATTTATAAAAAATGTACAATTAAGATTTTCATATAATTCCGTTTTTAATTCTTTTTGGCTGTAAATATTAATTTTAAATTTCTTCTTAGCTTCCTTTAAGATTTTCGTAAATTGTACTATAAGATTAATATAATATTTGTCTTCTATATATCGGTCTTTAAAGTTAATATCTACATCTCCTCTTCTTATATGAATAGCTATCGTAAATATATCATTTTTTTTATAATATTTAAATCTAGATTTAAGATATTTAAGTTTTTTTTCGAGTTTATCTTGTTTTATATTTGTACTATACAAATGACCAGAAGGAATCTCTTTTGAAAGTATATCCTTTTTTGTAATATAAGGTAAATCAAATAGTTCACATAGTTTTATTTTTTCACTGACGACTAATTCGGATAATTTACAATTTTTTTCTTTAATATTTTTTTGTGATCTATAATGGCGACTTGCGTCCGACGACTTTTCATTTTCTAGATTTATATATGCACCTGCAAATGAAATATTTTTATCTAAACAATGTACAAGTGTTAAAATAAGTTGATATATAAGAGTTCCAAAGGCGGGACCTCCTGTTGAATAATACATATTACTAACATATATATATATATATATTACTTGTTTTTTTTAAATTCTCAATTGATAAAATTTAAATTACTGTTGTAATATGATATTAGACTGTGTTTTAACTGCTGTGAATGAAAATAAAATGTATTTAGATTTGTGTCCTATTTTTATTAAAACTTGGAACAAATTATATCCTGATGTAGATGTTAAAATAGTATTAATTGCTAAAAGTATTCCAACCGATTTGTTATTATACAAAGATAATATAATTCTTTTTGAACCAATTCAAAATGTGCCAACCAGTTTTATCTCTCAATTTATTAGAAATTTATATCCTTGCATTCTTAACTATAAAAATGGTGTAATGATAACAGATATTGATGATTTACCAATGAATACAACATTTTTTACAAAAAATATTGAAGATATCCATAATGACAAATGGGTAAATTTAAGAGATTGGAAGACATGTAATCAAATTGCTATGTGCTGGCAAGTTGCAACACCTAATACGTGGAAAGATGTTTTTAATATTGAAAATTTGCAAGATATAAAAAGAACGATAACGTCATATAAAAGTATTCGTTGGGATTCAGATCAATTGTTCTTGTATAAAAATGTAATGGAATGGAATAAAAAAACAAATCGTTATGTTTTTTTAAAAGATAAGGAAACCGGATTTAAAAGAATATCCAGGGGTAACTTTAATATTTCTCTTAATAATATTCATGTTAAAAAAAAGATAAGCGAAGGTAAGTATTCTGATTATCATTGTTATAGACCAATGAGTAAATATCATGATATAAATTGGGAAATATATGAACTACTTCCAAAAGCCGAGCATATATCGCCGCGTCCAGCAGAAAAACATGATTAAAATATTAACTATTCTTGAGACAAATTTAAAGCAAATGTCTTACTAAAAATGAGAGAAGGTCGTTTATTCAACTCAATCCCGGAGCTTTATTTATAACAATCTATTATAGACATAGGTCTATATGGATTTTGTACTCTTTCATCAAAATCAGGAGTTTACCAATATAAACTAAATCATAATCAATTTTATGTATTATCGGATTGTTATCTCAGTGATTTGTCCCATATCCATGATGCAAATCATAATAACATAGTACTTCATCAACATAGACAGAATTTGTATATTCCAGACATTTTTTCCATGTTTTAGCATCTTGTCCCCGTCGATCATGTGGAACTTTACCTGCTTTAATCAATATATCTTTTTCTACAACTACAGAACTATTTACAAACCAATTATGGTTTTTTATAAAGTCCAATGTCCATATTTTTGGTAGTTTATGATTATTCCACCTTGGATATTTACTAGTAGGGTTATAAAATCCCTTACCAGCTAGAGTTCCTGTAGAAGACATTTTACAACCAGTTAACAACATTTCATTGATTTGTAATTCAAGTTTATTTTGTAACCAAGTATCATCATCATCACAAAACGCAATATATTTACCAGATGATTTTTCAATTCCAATGTTTCTAACATATCCAACACAACCATAACCAAACTTTTTTTTGGTGTTTTCTGGTAAATGTATAATACTCACTCCTTCATTTTCCCAATTATGTGTATAATATTCTTTTTCGGTTGAACCGTCATTAATAATTATAATCTCAAAATTAGAATAGGTTTGTTTTTTTATAAATTGTAAATTGTATATCAAGTATTTGAATCTGTTATAGGTTGGAATAATAATACTTACTTTATCCATTAAAATATAAATGCATATTTTAATGGGTAAAGAAATTATTAACACTATTTTAAAAGAACGTATATTTGATCGAAAAAATAAAAAAATAATAAGTTTTTGTTTGTTTGGAGATTATGACGAATTTGGATTACCAAAAGTAGAAAATAAAACCCAAAATTCTCGAAATTATACAAATGGTATATTTATAAATTATGTATTAGCTAAAAAATATTATCCAGATTGGATATGTAGATTTTATATAGATTCAAGTGTCGATATAAAATTATTAGACAGGCTAGAGAAAATTGATGTAGAATACGTTTATTTAAAAACCAATATGAATAAAATGTGTTTAAGATTTTTAGTATTTGATGACCCTAATGTAAATATATGGATAAGTCGTGATTTAGATAGTATTTTGAATATTAGAGAAAAAGATGCTGTATATGAATGGATAAATAGAGATGAAAATATACACATTATGCACGATTGTTGTCATCATAAAGGGTTTAAGGTTTTAGGTGGGATGTTTGGTGCAAAAAATTGTTTTAAGGAATCAATTGTTAATTTTTACGATACATATATGAAAAATAAGGTTGCGTCGTCTAAAGGTTCTCATAAATATGGTTTTGATTGTGAAATTATAAATAAATATATAGAAAAACACTATAAGAATGATTATATACAGCATTATTCAGATGGTTATAAATTGGAAAACTCAATTCCTTTTAAGGTAAAATCAGAACTTTCAAAATTTGTAGGTTTTCAATTTTTATTAAATAAGCGAGATTGTAATAGAATTTGTGATATAGAGAATGTGGATAATTTGACTTCAATAAAATAGAATTATAAAAAATGTATATGTTAAGATATATAAATTATAAGTAAGAACGAATAATTTTATTGGGTCCTCTAAAGGGGAGTTTCATTTTAATACCGATTCTGATAGCCATTAATGCTCTTTCATCTTCTTCTTTAACCTCTTTTGCAATATTAATAATCCATTTGTGAATATCAGAAGCAATTTTTATTTGATTTCGAACTTCATTTGGATTAAGATGATATTCACTATCACTGGAATAAGATACCGCATTCCTTGTACAAATATGACCGAATATTTCGGAATAAATCGAATTTGTTTGAAAAGAGGGTCGTTGAAACTTATAAGTGAGTCTTTCAAAACATTTTGATAAGGCTTCATTTACATCAGCACCTTTACGAATAAGTTTTTTTGCATATGAAATGTAGTGCTCTTTTTCATCATTGTCATCCCACAATAATGCATAAGATGCTACATAATATAATGAGAACATAATTCTATTTATTAGAATAAGGATGTGATTAAGTATCATTTTTAACTCTGAAATTAATAAGCATTTTTGTCTATTAGTTCAAGTATAGCATAAAAATATACTAGTTATTACAAATATAATAACCAATCCTTTGGCAACTTTAGAGTTAGATGTTAATTGTGGTTAAAGATCTCATATTTAAAAATGATATCTAATCTTTATTGATTAATAAAAACAAGTAAATATGGCTCTCCTTGCTCAAAAATTATCTAATACTATACCATATGCACTAAATGAAAACCCAGTCTTTAAAAGTAAGATTAAGCTTTTAATTTGCAGCACAAATGGACCTATAATAAAAGAAAATAAGAAGTCTACATCTATTCTATACGATTCATTGATCGAGAATGGTATATCTTTAGATAAAAAAGAGTTATTGAAGTTTAAAAGTGCAAACAAAAATGTCATAGACTATTTTGTTAAAAGACATCATGCACTTGATTCATTTAAATATAAGAATAAATATACTTTACAAGCAAAGGTTTTAGATCATAAATATAAAATTAATAAATCATTTGAGCATAATCTGCTTTTGAGATATATCTCAAATGACAATTCTGTTGAGTTAACTAATAAGGATATACCAAACTATTTTAATTATTTAAGAACAAATGGTATAAAAGTTGCTTTAATTACAGAATATAGTCATGCTTTACAAGATGCACTTGTTCAAAAATTTAATTTAGATAATTGTATAGATGCTTATGCTATGTCAAACATTGAGCCTGTAAAACCGGATTTTAACAATGCGATCTATGATATCATGAGCAAATTAAATATTTTCAATACACGAGAAGTGTGTACGGTAGGTTGCACAAAGTTTGATATATTAAAAAGTATCCATGCAAATGTTGGTCTAATTGTAAGTATATTATCACCTAATAATAAAAAAGAATATGTTTACAATATGAGTGAAGATTTAATCGTAGAAGATATTACAAACTTAGATTTAGTAGGCTTCGACAAATGGAATTCTTATATTTAAATTTTTAAGAAATTGAACAAAACCTCTCTCTTTCGCGATCATCTTCATAATCATCTTCGTAGGTATGTTTTGGTTCATCACTACTATAAGAATTTGTATACAAGAATGTTTTTGGACTTTTTGTATCATTTGAATTTTTTTTAGTCATTATACTGGGATACTTATTCCCATATTTATTTCGATTGATCATATCGATTAACATGGTACTTAATGCATTATCATTCATCAAAATATTCACTAATTCGTTAAAGTTTTTATCCGTAATATAATCTACCTTGTCTATAATATCATTAAAATTATTATCACCAGGAACTTCGTCTAACTCATCATCATCTGGATTTTCCAATGTGTCACTATGATCTACTAATGTGTCATTCGTATCTACCAGCGTGTCACTGGTATTTTCTAACGTGTTAGAATAAGGATTTTCTAGATTTTCTAAATTTTCAGTAAATTTACCGACTGATTCATTTAAAAGTCCTTCTACTGTTTTTTCAATAGAAAATGTTTCTTCATCATGCGATTGTATAGAATCTTCCATATTCTGTTTTAAATTTACACCTTCTGTGGCTTTATTCTCCATTTTTTAAAGTAAAATAATAACTTTAAATACAAATCATTTTTATATCTAATAAGCGTTTTAATATCATTTTCATTTATGTGAAATAATTATAGAATGGATTACACAATGGATTACACAATGAATTACACAATGGATATTCTTAAAGAAATAAAGTGCGATATTCATAACGGTCACAATTTAACAGAAGAACAACTCGACTATATAAAAAAAAACTGCTCAAAATATGATTTAATTGAGATAATAACCATTTATAATTTAGCACTAAAAAGATTAGGTGGTTGGAGGTTGAAAATAAACAATTGAATACTTATAAAAATATAAACTTTAATTATTATTAATATATATGGGTAAAGGGGATAAAGGTGACAAAGGTGCCAAAATCTTTAAGACGAAATGTTCGCAATGCCATACTTTAGGAGAAGGAGAATCTTCAAAACAAGGACCTAATCTTTATGGGTTATTTGGAAGAGATGCCGGTTCATTTCCAGGATTTTCTTATTCTAATGCTGTAAAAGACTCTGGTATAATTTGGGATAGAGATACACTTGATAAGTGGATAGCTGCTCCAAAAAAATTCATAAAAGGTAATAAAATGGTTTTTGCGGGTATTAAAAAAAAACCAGAAAGAGAAGCTTTAATAAATTATCTGGAAAAAGCTACTTGTAGAACTACTTGAAAACCTACTTGAAGAGGTATTTAAAAAAAATAATTCTGATCTATATTTTCAATATCTAAAAGAGTTGTATTTGTATTAATCAAACCTGACATTGCATCGAAATAAAGGAATACACTATTTATTATATTTCTGAATTTAACTTGTGATGGCAAAGGAATTGCTAATTCTCCATAATAATATACTATAAATTCATATACATCACTCGAAACAGCTTCATTTCTATTTCCAATATATCTTACTATTTCATGCCAATATCTTGATAAAAATATTAAACCTAAAAGTTCTGAAAATAGTATAGAATCTATATCTTCAAGAGCCAATATATATGCTTTTTTATATTTATGAGGTAATTTTAAAAATAATTTTGTTGTAAATGCTTTTATTTCTTGAAGACAACATATATCTTCTTGAATCTTTTTTAACCTTGGGAAAAAAACAGTCAATTCTGTTTTTAACTTATTATTCATTTTGTTAATACTAAAATTTAGTATTTTGTTTTGAATCTCAATAGGTAAATTCCATTGTTTTCCAATTAATTCTAATGAATTATTAATATCATAATTTGGTATTATTAATCTTGATTTTTTGGTTATTTTTTTTCTTAATTTTGTTACTTTTAGTTCTATATATGAATCATTGTTTTCAAAATGTGAATCTATGTGTTTTGTATAGTGTTTAGAATAACAAGGTTTATTGAAGCATATTCTATTATCCATGTTTATCATTAATGTTTTTTTTTACTTTAATTATTTTTATATCATATCAGTTCATGTAATTATATAATATAATAAAAAATAAAACTATAAGATTGAGAAATACAAGAAAAATTTAAACCAAAATAGTAAATTCAATATCTTTTGTATTAGGATTATTTGGTGAGTCTAATGATGTTGGATATTTTTTTTCAACTTTAGTTAGATTATCTATAAAATTGCTTTTTCTAACATAAGTTATTTCAAATACTTCTGGAAGTTTAATAGAAGGATAACTAGAATGGTTTATAGTTAATGTTCCATCATAAGTTCTTCCTGATGGTAAATGTTTTGGAATATCTCTATCACAATAATTATTACCATGAATATGAACAATATAATGAGTTTGATTTAATTTCTTTAACATTTCACATCTATATTTATCAAATGGCCAATGTATTTCCATAACTATTTGACTAAAACAATTTAAGTCTTCTAAACTCATACTATCTATCCAATTAAATTCAGAACCCTCAATATCCATCTTCAAAAATATGTTTTTATAATTTTCAATATATGGTTTTAAATTTGTTATTTTTTCAGAATTTATATAACCAATATTTTTTTTAATCCAATTAATATTTTTATTGTGACTTGGAAAATTGTTAATAGTTCCATCAAAAGCGTCGCATTTTAAATGAGGATATTTATTTAATAAACCCACTTCAAAACGAATATCATTTGCAATGCCACAACTTAGAAAATAGTCATAATTAAATCCATCAACCATAACATATCCTCCATCGGATGTTGGACCGACTCTAATTAATGGATTCGGACAATCATATCCAATTAATACTGTAGTATCAAATTCATTTATTTCTTGTTTGTTATAGTTGTTCCAGTCTGTTTTATTATAAGATATAGAAATAGCCATTGTTGTTAATTATAGTATAATGAATGATTTCTTATATCAGTTAATCTATCTCTATCATAAAATACTTTTTCCAGATTAGTTATTTTATTTAATTGTATAGGATTATCTATATCATAATAAATGATAGATTTTAAATTTAATGGTTTCATTATACCATTTGGTATAATTAAATGACAACCATTACTAATAGCTAATGGGAAACATCCAGATATAGTTCTATTATTTTGCTGATCAATTGAGTTAGTATCATTAGATTGCAAATATAACACGTATGATGTCTGTTTTAATATATTAAATAGTTCATTAGAGTTTAAATTTTCATATGTTTTAATAAAATTAGGAATATTATTTGGTATATTTCTATTAATTAATCTAAATTCAAAATCTTGATAGTTTTTTATAATTTTTTTTATATTTTTCGTTTTATGAATATTACTACTCCCAATTAATGTTATGATTGGTTTATTATTGTGTTTTAATATATTTACTTTTTCTTCTTGTGTGATACAATTCCAAATAGGAAAACAGTATTTATCTATATCTTCTTTAAACTTAGAAATAGTTAGCTGACATTTTATATCTTTTCTCCTTGAGATATGAAAGTGATTTATACATATTGTATTTTCAGAAACTAAGTTTTTCGGAAAACTATAATCGTCATCAGTTAATAAGATGACTAAATTGTAATGATTAATATCAACATCAGATAAATTCTTATATAAATTAAATGTAAAATATTTTTGATACAAACTAAACCATTGGTGATTATCCTCTGTTGTATTTACTATATCAACATATAAATTATATTTTTTAGCATAATCTAAAACACAACCAAACATTTCAAAATGGAATGGAAATCCGTTGTAAACGAGGATTTTTCTTGATTCACTTTTATATTCGAATACCAAGTCTTGTCCCCACCCGCCATTTAAATCAATTCTGGAAACAATTAATTTATTTTCTACTATTTTAGTAGAAAAAGTATCATTCCATCCAATTCCTTGTTTATTTACTGGAATGTTATTGATGTTTATATTATTTATATCTAAATTAATAGGTAATATTACTTCTTTGTTATTGTGATTAGATGAACCAACATATATTGTTTTGTCACTAAAAATAGTAAACTCTAATTGAGGAATATTCTGGTTAGGATGATTTCCATAATCTAAAATATTTATAGGATAATGCTGTGTGATACTTTCGATTTCATTATTATTAAAAATATCTCTTCTAATTAAGGTTAGTTCTAAAACCTCGGGAATGTTTAGATTTTGTCTTCCAATTTTAATTAAACCAGGCCCATTATTACCATGCATATGTACTATTAAATGTGTGTTCAGTAATTTAGTTAACATTCCATATCTATATTTATCATAAGGCCAATGAAACTCAATTACAATTTGACTAAAACGATTTAGGTAGTCAGTATTAATAATATCTATCCAGTTAAACTCACTTCCTTCAATATCCATTTTCAAAAAAATATTATGATAGTTTGTAATATATTCAACCAAATTACTAGTTGTATCAGAATTTTCTTTATCAATATTCTTTTTTATCCATTTAATATTTTTATTGTGATTTGGAAAGGTATTAATAGTTCCGTCAAATGCATCACAATTTAAATGAGGATACTTATTCAAAAAATCTATTTCAAATCTAATATCTTTATCTATACCACAACTAATAAAATGATCATATTCTAAATTATCAAGTATCACATATCCACCATCTTGATTCGGACCTATTCTAATTAATTTATTTGGAGTATTGTATACACGTAAAAAAGATGTATCTAAATATCTTGTTTCATTCTTATTAATTTGACGCATATTACTCATATTAATTTTATAGTAATAATTTGGTATTTTTTTACTCTTCCAATAATGACTAATTATTTTTTCGCCATTATCATCTAATATTACAGAACCACCATAACCTTTATGAGCTCTATTATGTTCTTGATATATTTTCATATTAGGAAGATTATGTTTATGGTAGATCCTCCACAATTCTTCACATAAATAATGATAATTCTTTTGTAGACCCCTATTTTCAGTTTCATACGTATGTTTTAAAGCATCAAATATGATTGGATTTTTTGGGTATGTAACAATGAATCCATTAAATAAGTGTGTATTTGGCATAAATGATTTAACAAAAACACTATCATATGATTTAATTATATTATCAATATTTTCTTCAAAAATAGCATCACTATCTAAAAAAATACCGCCATTTAAATACAGATAATAATAACGAAACAAATCTGCTTTATGTTGTCCTTTGCTAAAACTATTAAATTTATCAATAATATTTGGGAATTCTTTAATAGGATATTTTTTAAAATATTGAATGATTTCACTATCTATAAAATGTATGTATTCCCATCCTGGGCATTTTTGATTAATTGTATTAATTATATATCTTTCAGGTTTATCCTTAGCTGTTTGCATAATAATCTTAGGTATAGTTTTAATCATTTATATATACATGTTATATAATTTGAATATTTTTTAATTTTCAAGACAATATTTTGTACCATTTTAAAGTTTCAAGGGTGTAATATGAAATGAATACTTATAAATATTCTTTCATCATTTGATGTCTTTTGGGGCCTCTCATTCCACAAAAATGAATTAATATATATGTATCGGGTTTGGTTTCAATAGAATGCATTCCTCCTCTTCTTTCAGCTACATAATCATTCAATGATATATTATATATATCATGTTCTATCAATTTATAGCACAATGCTGGTTGTTCCCAACAAGCATTAACTTTATTAACACCTAATAGTTTTTGGTATAGTTCATATGTTTCATCAAATACATTTTTAACTTTTAAAGACGGACGAAATAATAATATTCCCGAACAAATACCGGGTTTTGATGTGAAATATGGGTCTTTGGTAATATATCCTGAAAAACTATTACTTTTTTGAGTACCACCATGGCTATATACGTGTATCTTATCATCAATATAATCAAATGTGGGAAGAGGTTTTACAATAACAATATCTGTATCAAGATATAAGAAAATATCATTATGGTCATAATTCTCTATATAATTAAAAAATTGTGTCCTTAAAGCAGCTGACAACTTATTGGTTTTACAATTAACTTTAATAACTTCAAGATTAGTAAGATTAAACTCCAATTCTTTAATAAATTGAGGTATATCCGTAAGTAAATAAATGAGTCCGTTGAATTGTCCATTTTTTCTTATTGAATCTATACATATTTTCGCTTCTTTAAGGTAAAACTTATTTTTACAAGCACATATATAAATCTTTAACATAATATATACGTATATTAAATATTACTCAAATATAAATATAAAATACCACGGACATCTGACAGTTAATTAAATTTATGCGTGATTCCGCACAAATTTCATTGAATGGATTGCAATAGCTATACCCTATATAGCCGGGAGATTTCCCAAAAGAGTCTTTCTAATAACACCGCATCATTATCGAATTTTAATGAACAATTAATACGAATATTCCAAACTATGGAATGTAATAACTCCAGGTCTGTCTCCATTTTGAGGGCGATTTCCCAACCAAGTAAAAGAACCTGCTCCAGAACCATTAATATAATTATTGTATGTTGAATACGTATTGCCACCAGTAAGTACAGTAGTTGTAGTTAATAAACGCTTATTTGCTAAAGTATTTTCCCATGAAGTAAAATCATCATATTTCTGAATTGCGATTATAAACTCATTCGAAGAAGGTATATTCTTTGCTATCATCTTATAACGAGTATTTTCTTCAGGAGAATCAGCATCACCGAGTTGTGCATGATATGCGGGGCCAGGAGCGTGAACAGTTATTTGTGCCCCATTGTTTCCTCTTATTTCAACATAATAATTGGTACTATCCCTTGCAATTTGTAAGCACCCCTTTCCGCTGTGCGAAGCCACACCCCAACCAATTATTCTTCCATAATTATGAGATGATGCTAAATCATCCCAGGTATAATCAACTTTAATCTCGAATTCGTTTAACCAATCCATAGATTGGGTTTCTAGTAATATCTTATTGGTACCAGCAATATTACTTTGTTCGTATGGTAAATGATATGTTGTTTGTACTGGTTCTGGTTCAGGCTCCGATTCTGGTTCTGGCTGTTGTAAATCATAAATAATAAATTCACCCAGCGAAACAGAATATGCTGTATTAACACCTAGTCCACTAATATCTGCCCTTATACCTGTAACAGTTATTGGTATGTGAAATGAGAAATAAACTGCTGTTGGTACAGATTCTTGTCCATCTGTTTGAGGATCTCCTAAATAATATGGTGTATTGGTAACATGGGTTATTGGACTATAAGTAGCATTTTCAGCTTCAGTTATAGTTTCAATTGGATCATTGGTGAAATATAATTTCCAAGTTCCACGACGCCGCATATGAACATTATCGGTTGTTATGGTTGGATCTGGCCATTTTAACCCAAATCCCCCTATTTCATTTTGAAATGTGCTCTTTTTATAGCCATTATATTCCAAACTATGGAATGTACAAATAGCAGGTCTGTCTCCAGAACCAGGGCGATTTCCCAACCAAGTATAAGAGTCAACCCCATTGCTATAATTATTGTATATTGAATAAGTATTGCCTTTATTGAGAATGGTAGTTGCAATAAATAAACGCTTATTTGCTAAAGTATTTTCCCATGAAGTAAAATCATCATATTTCTGAATTGCGACTATTAACTCATTCGAAGAAGGTATATTCTTTATTATCATCTTATAACGAGTATTATCTTCAATAGGATCAGCATTACTAACAAGGCTGGCCCAATTTACATCACTGGAACTTTGCCAACTATATGGCTCAATTATCGAAGTTCCATCATTTCCTCTTATTTCAGCATAATAATTAGTTCCACCGTTTCCGGTGTGACGGGCAATTTGTATACACCCCTTTCCGCTGTGCGAAGCCACACCCCAAGCAAATATTCTTCCATAAGTATGAGATGATGCTACATTATCCCAGGTATAATCAACTTTAATCTCGAATTCGTTTAACCAATCCATATGTTGGATTTCCATTTCTATCCTGTTAGTACCACCAGTACTATTTACTTCAGATGGTAATTGATATACATATGGTACTGATTTGTAAAAGTAAACACCTATAGTTTCATTAGTATTATTCGCTGATATCCAGAAAGTATCTGGATCTCCATCAATAACATTCTTATAGTGATATAATGAATTATTGCTACGATATCTATTGGTACTGGATGTAGCCGTCGCCCATGAAGTAAGTTCTAAATTAGACATTGCATTTAGTGTTGGCAAATTTATTTGAGACATAATTACTGGTTGTGCACCTACACTACAAGTTTGACAATATTCTGTAACACTAGGCATACAAATAGCTTGTCCTCTAACACTAAATTCACCAAGATTCCAATATGATGAAGTAGCTTTTTGGACTATTAGAACAAATAGATCGTAACAATCATCATAGTTTACAGTACCTGGTGCTGGATTTGAACCATCATAATAATATTGTTTTATGTCATTAACATCTATAGTAATACCTTTTATACTTGCACCCGTTTCTGGCCATATAGTATCCATAGTATTAAGACTAATATCTACGCTTTCATGTAAAAGCACTTTTGAATTTACAAAGCTATCATTCGATGCGTAAATTCTAAAGGATTTTGCATATTGAGCACTATCTTCAGTGATTATTATTTTTGTTGGATAAATTCTTTTTGGCAATTTTATAGAAATAAATCCACCTGGATATTCATCAAACCCATATCCGTGATAAGCCGTTTGACGTGCTTGTCCACCTTCCCAAACATATTCACCACTTCCATCATCAATATAGCAATTTGTTCCACCATGATAGAATAATGAACTAGTAGTTGGACTATGATGAAA
>Ga0207993_1000009_pt1 | contig 101470 bp, 80 predicted proteins | sample ETN01SmetaG_2_FD_185791 | JGI IMG/M metagenome (GOLD analysis project Ga0207993, IMG submission 185791) | Marine microbial and viral communities from oxygen minimum zone, Eastern Pacific Ocean - ETNP2014F12-01SV265 (SPAdes) (version 2) | ecosystem: Environmental > Aquatic > Marine > Oceanic ...
TGCTCAAGAATCTGAAGACCATCGTCTTGATTCTTTGCCATGATTGCCAATTCAAAATTCAAATTATATGGTATTGGCATAAAACTTTTAAACTCTTTACCATCAGCTTGTGTATTCCTGATGTATTGAGTAGGAGATACCTTACGAGTTGCATCGTAATTAAACCCTTGTATCTCAAAGGATATCCTAGGAAGGGTGATCTGAGTAGTAGTCTTATTAAGACCTACTTGATTTAACCTTTGTAAGAATTTCTGACGAGGACCATATGCCAGAGGTACTTTCATCACCTCTGTCTTCCCCGAAGCCACACGACGCAATTCAATATTATTGAACAGTGTACCAAATCCGACTACTGTCTTCTTGATAATTTCGTGATATGAATACGTGCCTAACATTAGATACTACTTCCTTTATTTCCAAACTCACCAAAGGGGTTAGTCTCGGTGAAATCAACAATTGCATCTGCCTGAGTTTCAACAGCCCAGTTAGATTGAGACGCATCATTAGTATTATTTAGTGTATTATATGTAGCACTTGTCCACGCAGCACTAGATGTGTTACCTGTAAGTGTCTCAGGTATACTAAAGATACCAGACCTATTATACACCACCAACTGACGTGTGGCACTATTCCATGACTTAACTGTAGCAGTTACATTAGAGTTACCACCTGTAACAATCTCCTCAGCAGCGAAGTCTCCACTACCACCCTCTGCAACGTTAATACTTATTGCATTGGCATAGTTGACCTCAATTGCATCAACCTCTGTGATTCCTGTATCGATGTCCTCGTCGCTGTACTGGAAGAGCTCACAGCGTAGTCCCCACGTATAGATTTTACCCAACGTGAAAAATGGTACTTCATATTCGACAAACTGGATCTCAAAGATCTTATTTGCCATAGGGAAGTATACGAGATCGCCTTCATTTGGTCTACCCTCCACGATTAGTGTTGCATTATCATCAACTGCCTCAGTGAAACGAGTCCTTGATATAACAAAGGTAACTTGATCTGCTATCTGAACACCAAACTTGGTGAACATGTCACCATCTCCTCTGAATCCTGAGTTGTCTTCGATAAAAGCTTCTATTTCATACGCACCCTCAAACTTAGACATTGTGTCTTCCCCGAAGACAGTATCCTCTTTGACTAGCGTCCTAGGAATGTAGTATACATTCTTACCGAACATCTTAATCTGCTCATTAACAAGACTCTGTGTTAGGTCTTGCTCTCCTGTAGTGCCTTGAGAGAAATAAGTGTTGGTAGCCATACTATCCTATCATGTCTAGTGGTGGAGTTTCCCATTCTGTACGTAGTTGCTCGTCAAGTTTCTGGAGCTCATCTACAGCATCATTGTATATCATCTCTCCATTTAACGTGACACCACCTGGCATCTGAACGTTTTGGAATTTAGTCATATTCTGACCCCACTGCTTCTTAATCTTAGCAGCAGTGTAATCCTTGACCCACATGTTGTCATAGATCTCTGTCCATGTAGTAGGATCTAATGCTCTCCATGCTTTGATAAGAAGATACTGATCGATAACAACATCAGTTGTCCAATCCATATCAAGATATAATCTATCCTGTGTAGCAATATAACGAGTAGGTTTCAAACCTTCTAGAAGGAAATCAATTGTACCCAAATGCTGCTGAATCATATAGTAATGGTAGAACTGTGTAGATGTAAAATCATACAAGTCATTCAAACGCATTTGATATCTAATATCAAACATGTTTGCAGTACCCTTATCAGTGAAAGAGAATAATCCTTCAACAGATAATATATGTTGAGGTATCTCTATGTAAGCATTCCTTTCCTTCCACTCTGAATTACCAGCAGATGATGTAGTTAAAGTGTCATTAGCAGTAGCAGCTCTATCAATATCTGCTTGAGTTATCTTATGCTTTAGATAGACTCTCTCAGCACCATCATAATGGAACTGTTGAAACTTCTGAATAGTATAATCAATAGCATCATCGCATTGATCATCAGAGACGTTGATCTCTAGTACAGGTTTACCTAACCTGCGTAAAGCATATTCTTTTAATTCAGATTTGGAGGTAGGTTTTGCCATTTACTTATAGAGCAGCGATTCTGAGTTTAAATGCAGCGAAGTCTGCGGACGCAGCAACCTCAGCTTTGAGTTGTGTTAATGTAATTGTCTCTGCCTGTAATGCAGAGTCTGCCTTAGCACCTTGTGCAGCAGTAGCAAAGTCACCAGTGGCAGCCGCAGCAGCAGTGCCTAGTGTTGGTTTGTTGGTTAGGTCATCATAATCATTGCTAGTAGCAACAGCACCAAGGTCGCCTGGTTGTGTAGCAGAAGCAGCAAGAGCACCCTGTGCAGCAGTAGCGAAGTCACCAGTTGCAGCAACAGCAGCAGTGCCAAGTCCAAGAGTGGTTCTGGCAGCAGCAGCGTCTGCGTCATCAACTAATGTTAAACCAAATGTGCTGATAGCAGAAGCATCAAGTTTTCCAGTGATACCTGCTACCACACGAGCATCAGCACGTGCGTTTGTATAGTATAGATTTGTGCCTTCTGTTAGGTCACTTGTAGATGCAGCAGCGATTCTAGCGTCTGCTCTAGCATCTGTATAGTAAAGATTAGATCCTTCAGTAAGGTCTCCAGTATCAGCAGCAGCGATTCTAGCGTCTGCTCTAGCATCTGTGTAATAAAGGTTAGATCCTTCAGCAACATCATCAGTATCATGGTTAGATAGAGATGCAATAGTAGTAGGTGTAGTGTATGAGATAACACCAGTGCTACTGTTATATGCTAGTGATCCACTTACAGAGATGTGTCCTCTAGTGCGAGCAGCAGTTGTAAATAGATTTGTGGATCCCTCTGTGATGTTATCAGTGTTGATATCAGACTGAGTAACAGAAAGTGTTCCACCCGAATGTGAAATACCTGTGCCATATGTAAAGTGGGTGCGTGTCCTAGCAGCAGTTGTAAAGAGATTTGTTGATCCCTCAGTTATGTTATCAGAGTTAACATCTGCTTGAGTGACAGATAATGTATATGTATTAGCACCATCATCATACACCTTAGTAACACCAGTACCAGCGATGATAACAGCATTCAATCTGTCATCTACTCTCTCATCTGTATAGTATAGATTGCTTCCCTCTGCTACATCACCAGTATCATGGTTAGATAGAGATGCAATAGTTGTTGGAGTGGTGTAAGAAATAACACCAGTAGAAGCATTATATGCTAGTGATCCAGATACAGAGATATGTCCACGAGTCCTTGCAGCAGTTGTGAAGAGGTTGGTTGATCCTTCAGTTACGTTGTCAGTGTCAATGTCTGCCTGAGTAACAGAAAGTTCTCCACCACCCGATAACTCAACACCGTTACCATACGTGAAGTGAGTTCTCGTTCTAGCTGCAGTGGTGAAGAGGTTAGTAGATCCTTCAGTGAAATTGTCAGTATTTAGATCTGACTGAGTTGCACTCAAGGTTAGCATGTTACCTGCGTCGTCGTAGGTAGCAGTAATACCTGTGCCACCATTAATTAAATTGGCGACTCTATCGTCTACACGCTCTTCAGTATAATAAAGATTTGTACTACCTTCTGCTAATGCATCAGTAGTGTGGTTTGCAATACTACCAACCTGTGACTGGAAGAATGTAATGTTACCAGTGATATTCAAGTTACCTTGAATCTCGAAGTCAGTTGTTGACTTGAAGTTAGTAACAGTAAGTCTGTTTTCAAATGGGTTGTATTGTAAATTCTGTGAGTCTGTCCTGATTTCAGTGTTACCAGATGTGGTAGAAACGAAAGTAGGATAGTAAGTTAGGTTAGAAGATGCTGTCTCAGTAACGTCAATTAGAGATGCAGTATCAGCATTACCTGTTAGGTCACCAGTTACATTACCAGTAATCTGTCCTGTTGAAACCAGTGTGCCACCGATAGTTGCATTGTTTGTAACTCCAAGAGTGCCAAGAGTTGCAGTACCAGTTATCTCAGCATTACCAGATGTTGAGTGTAAGGTAATCTTGTCAGTGCTAGATCCATTCTGTAACTTAAGTGTCTTAGATCCACCACGTAATACAACACTGTCTTTTAATAGTGAAGTAGAGTTAACAGTAAGTGTGCCATCTAGTTGCTGATTACCATCAACGTTAAGGTTAGAATCAAAGTCTACATCTTGTGTTACCTGTAAGGTATCATCGATGATTGTGCGTCCAGCAACATCTAAAGTACCATCTATAGTGGTGTTACCAGTAGCACCAGCAACAATAAACTTGCTAGTGTTAACGATAATAGATCCAGTGATATTAGCGTTAGACGATAGGTTAAGCGTATTAACATCAGCAGTTGATAGAGTTGTTGTACCTGTTACTCCCAGTGTTCCTCCAATGAGAGTGTTACCAGATGAACCTACAACTGATAGTGTAGGAGCATTGTTTGGACCCATATAGAAGTCTTCACCGAAGAAGACATCCTTAGAAATTATTGCACCACCTGTTACGTTGAATGCAGCAGTGTCAATTAGGTTAGCAGGATTAGTAGCATTAGTAACGGAGGTAACACCAGTGATACCAACAGTGTTAGTAACATTAGTAGCTCCATTAACATCCAGTGTTCCTTGAATATCTGTGTTACCAGTTGCCGACTGGACTGTAAACTTATCTGTGCCATCATCTAATTGTATTGCAAATTCTTTATTGTTAGCATTCAGTACAACGTTGTCTTGGAATGTAGCAACACCATCTACATTCAATGTAGAATCTAGGTCTGTTGCCTGTGTGACATTCAGAGTATCATCAACAGTTGTAGCACCCTCTATGTTTACAGTGCCTTGTATATCTGTGTTACCGTTATCAGTATCAACTTCAAACTTAGTTAGACCAGCAGCATTCTGAATAACAACTAACTTATTATCTGCCTTGACTGTTAAACCATCTGTAATAGTGGTTAAGTTATCTACGTCAAGAGTACCATTGATAGTAAGGTTATCATCTACGACTGTCTCACCAGTAGAGGAGTCGAGAGTTAAGTTACCTGATGAAGTATCAATTTCAGATGCACCTGCTACACCGATACGGATGTTATCAGCAGTAATATCAGTAGATGTGATTGCATGATTGAATGCAACTGTACCAACAAACTCATGAGCATCAGTATTAGCATTACCAATTGTGGTATTACCATTTACATCTAAGGTGCCAGTGACTGTGACATTATCATCGATTTGAGTCTCTCCAGTTGCGGAGTCAAGGATGAGGTTGTTTCCAGTAGTTGTGCTAATTTCAGAATCAGAGTCCACCCCAATAGTAATAGCATCAGCTGTGATATTGGTGGAAGTAATTGCTTGGTTGAATTGAACTGTACCTGTAACAGTATGACTGTCCCCAGAAGCATTACCGATAGTAGCATTACCGTCAACGGTAAGGGTGCCATCAATCTGGGTATTGCCATCAACATTAAGGTTGCTATCAACATCTAAATTATCTGTTACATTAACGGTGCCACCTGCTGAATCTAAAATTAGATTTCCAGAGGTTGTATCAATCTCAGTTGCACCAGATACACCAATCTGGATATTGTCAGCAGTAATATCTGTGGAAGTTATTGCTTGGTTAAACTGGACAACACCAGTTACAGTGTGAGAATCACCTGATGCATTACCAATAGTGGTGTTACCATCAACTGTTAGAGTTCCTTCAATATTAGTATTACCACTTGAAGCGAAGACTTTAAACTTAGGTGTTGTATTATTTCTAACTGCAAAGTCTGCATCAATAGCAGTTACACCATCAATAGCAACACTACCATCAATAACAACATTACCTGCTACGTCTAGATTCTCTCCGACGAATAGACTTAATCCAATACCAGCACCACCACCAACTGTTAAGGTACCTGTACCTGGGTTAGAAGAATTGGTAGTATCAAACAGTGCTAAACTACCAGCATCAACTCCTGATCTTGTGCCAGAGAATGACTCTGAAGAATTGGTTGCACCATGATAGAAAGCATATCTTGAAGCAGAGTTATCCCATCCAAAGAATCCAATTCTTGCAGCATTATCATAGTATCTAAATTCAATACCACGATCCTTAGCATCGTTACTACCTGGAGCAGTGTCCCCGCCCAATGTGAATACTGGATCATCTACTGTAACTACAGTACTATTAACTGTGGTTGTCGTACCATTAACTGTGAGGTTACCTTCGACTAATGCATTGCTATTAACCGTTAGGTTTCCATCTACAGTGACGTTATCGGTAAACTGTGATACTGCATTAACTGTTAATACATCAGTGTTTGCATTACCTACAGTTGTTAAACTACCAGTTATATTAACTTCTCTATTAAATGTTGCGTCACCGTGGACAACGATAGCACCATCAGTAGCATTACCCTGACCTGCACGTCCTATAGTTGTGAATCCAGACTCACCTAAGATAGAAAACTCTACGTTATCATTAGTGCCAACCTTACCAACATAGAAGTCATCTCCTACATGTAAGTCTTGGACAATACCTACACCACCTGCAACTCTTAACTGAGCATCAGCATCATTAGCAAACTCTGCATTATGTGCTGTGCCACCACCTAAGTAGGTGCGATACAATACATCTAAGTTATTAAGTAGAGAAGGACGTGTGCGAGCAGTGCCAGCATCCTTAACTACAAGACGATTAGAGACATATAAATCTTCTCCTACCCTTGCATCCTTATCTACGTTAAGACCACCGTCTATATCTACTGCACCTTCTCCAGTCTTGGTGATAGCATCATCAGCAGTAGTATCAACTGCAATATTAGTTGTGGTTTCAAATGTAGCAAGACCAAGGTTATTTAATGTGCCTTCAATATCTGTATTACCAGATGCACTTGCAACTTTAAATGTCTGGACTGATCCATTAGTGATAGTAAAGAACTTAGAGTTAGTATCTAAGGTTATATCATTATGGAATACTGCATCATCATCTACATCCAAAGTTGAATTGAATGTAACAGCAGCATCTACATCTAATGTGCTATTGAATGTTACTCCACCGTCTACATCAAGAGTACCATCTGTATGTGTGTTACCGTTGTCAGTATCTACATCAAATACACTGGTACCAGCATCAGTTTGTATATCAAATTTCTTATTGTCTGCTCTGATAATAAGGTTATCTGTGATCTCAGTTTCTAACTGAATATCAACTGTACCTTGTATGACTGTGTTACCTGTGTCAGTATCTACAGTAAACTTATCTACACCAGCAGCAGTCTGAATCTTAAAGTCTTCGTTATCTGACTTGATTAATACTGTGTCATTAATCTCAGTCTGACCTGCGATGGTTACTTCACCACCTATATGTGCATTCTCAGAGAGACCTAATCCCCCTGTGACCACCAACGTACCAGTCGTCGTCGAGGTCGATCCTGTGTTGGTTGTGAGACGGAGGTTACCAGCAATGAGAGGAGCGTCTGTACCAGTAAAAACTTCATTCGTGTTAGTGGCATTGTAGAGGAACCTAATCCCACCAGTGCCAGCCCATATGTTAGAGTCTGCGTAATCCTCATCCCACCCGAAGAACCCGAGTCTTGCTTGCGTATCATAATATTTGAATTCTATACCACGATCTTTGTTATCGTCTGCTACAGGAGCAGTGTCTCCACCTAGGGTGAAGATAGGATCATCAATGGTAACAACAGTAGAATTTACCGTGGTCGTTGTACCATCTACCTGTAAGTCTCCACGAATCTGTACTAGACCTGTGACATCATCGTCATCATTAGGGTCTAATATCATAGTGGCATTGGTTGTAGACAGGACGTTATCCTGTAACCAATAGTCTTCAATGTGTACTCTATTTGCTACGTTAGTAGCAGAGATAGTAATATCATTATCAGAAGTGATACTTAAAGTTGCTTCACCAGCACCACTATTAGTAGACGCAATACCTAAATTTCTATTGTGACTAGTGTTTTGGGTAAGATTGAAATTAAGATGCCCACTACCAGTCTTATCAATTGTCTGAGTGATATCACCATCTAAAGTAATATCAGGATGACTGAAGTATGATCTTACATTAACATCAAATTCACCTGCACCACCATCAGTAATATTAATACTACTACCTTGTCCTGTATGGTGATGACACCAATACCAAAGTTGGTTAGGTGCTTCATCTTGCACTAAGAATTCTACTATTCTATTTGTAGCACCAGAAAACTGAGCAGTATACTCTGCCATAGTTTTCTCAACACCATCCAAGAAGTAGTGAATCCCTGGCATATAGTGAGCACCACCAGGAATTAAGTCTCCATCTTCTGTGAGACTAAACATTAATGGGTGAGGGTTACCTCCACCATAGGTAGCATTTGAAGAATCATTCTGATTGAATATGTATTTTATTCCTCTCTTAAGATTCATCACAGGTGTTTCTACACCGTCAATATAGAATACACCAGTTGACTGTCCATTAACACTGTCTACACCTACTGTAACTGCTATGTTAGTAACTGCCTGTATAGCACCAGAACTACCATTACCTTGGTTATTAGCACCAACTAATAGATTACCAGTTGTGTCGTTTACCTTTGTATAGTTAAGGTAATTAAATCCTCTATAACCAGTAGTTGCTGTCAACTCCTGATCTAATTCAAAGTCTTCTTTGGTGTTACCATCTGCAAAGGAGACACGGTTGTTTTGTAGTTGAAGATTATCTACACCTCTCTGTGCGATACTAACAAAACCACCTTCTATATTATTTCCGTTATCCCATAGAGTTACATCAAAGTCTTCTTGGTCAAAAGATGCAATACCCTTTTGAGGTGCTAATGCACTACCAAGATATCTCCACCCATTAGTATCAGAAGAATCTGCATGGGTGGGCTCCCCGCCACCAGCCGATACGTCGGCAATTGCTTCATAAAGTTTATCCGTTGAGTTCTTTACTTTGTCGTATCTACTATATGCAGTAGCATTATCAAATACTGGATCAAGACTACCTTGCTTTGCTGTAGCAATAGCAGAAGTCTGAGCATATGTCAGACGACCATATCTATCTACTGTAAAGTTTGTAGTGTTGACTGTCTCATCACCTGTCGTTGCAGATAAAAGAGGTGTGTCTAAGTTACCTACAGGGTTGTAAGTACCAACAACAACTGTTGTATCAGCGAGGTCAATGAATGGGTTGTTAGTCTGACCTGTGCCATTTTGCACAAGGACACGACCAGATCCACCAGTAATACTTCTACTAACAATGGTACCTTCTGACTGTCTAGACAGAATACCAAAGGTAGTCATGTTTGCCAACGCAGTTAGATCACTGTCTAATGGTTGTGCGTCAGTAATTCCATATGCTGACAAACTAGTTGGGTTATCAGCATCAACAATACGACCACGAGAGTCGATAGTTACCTGACTGTATGTACCTTGAGCACCTAGATCATTAGAATCATAATGAGGAAGAGTTGGAACATAATTCAACTCAGCAGTGATAGTTAGGTTCGAGGATCCATCGAACGTACCACTACCCGACATATCACCACCAAGAGCGATATTTCGAGCGTTTGCTAATCTAGTTGCAGTAGCAGAGTTACCAACAAGTGAGGCAGTAATGGCACCTGCTTCAAAGTTACCGTCGGCATCTCTCTTAACTAGGGTGTTTGCAGTATTAGATTCAGTTTCGATTGGTCTCTCATATTTAAGAGAGTTCCAAGCGGTCACACCATCTCCTACTTTCAGTCGAGAGGTATCGATTTCGATACCCAACTCACCTTGAGCTAAGATTGGGTTGACGTTAGCCCACTGCTGTGCACCATCACGTCTTAGTTGTATTCTATTTGCCATTTACTTAAAGGATCCTAGCACTGCATACAGTCTTACTGGTTTATTTATGCGTCCGCAGGTGCTGTCTCTTCTTGAACCTCCTCTGGGGGAGTAGGATTAAGATACTCTAATGTCTCAATGGCACCGAGTAATTTGAGAGCAGTCTGCTCATTATCTTTGATCTTCTTAGCAAGAGACTGATTCTCGTTAATAAGATCTGAATAACGCTGTTTAAATTCTGCTGTTAATTCTTCTGGGGTTTTCTGTTCTGTCACATCAACTGGCATTTTTCTTCTCCACTAATTGTAAAAGCATGTTTTTCATGTCACTTATATCTGATTTTAATGCATCAACGTCAGTTTGTAAAGCATTGAATTGCTCTTCTTTTTTATGACGCTTGTTATATGATGCCATGTATTGATCATACTGTGATTTGTTACAATTCACAACTGCATTGGATGCAGGATCTCTATACCATCCTTCCCTGTTGTCCACAGGGATGAGGTCAGGTTTGAAAACCTGGATATGGTCTTCGTTTTCTTGCATACTTGACAAAGGAATAATAATTAATTATACTCAACCATGTAAGGGTTGGGATCAATACTCTATGTAGCTAACGCTATAGCACGTAGATCTGCGATTAAAGGAACTCGTGCCTGATTTCTAGATCGCATAACGATCTTAATCTGGAAAGCATTAAAACTTAACCCACGGACTTCATAAGGATAGTCCTTCCAAAGATATTCATCTGTTGGAGTGGTATCATAATCAACAGCATTGGCACTTTGTAATGGATCGCCAACATAAGTCCAACCGATAGTAGCAGGATCTGTGTTGTCTCCAGTCTTAAATGCCTTATAGTATAATCTAATCTCTGTAGAAGGATGTCTAGTAGTCTGGAAATCTATCTTCAGAGATCTAGCCTCAGAACCGAGGCGAGCGAGACGTGTGATATACACAGCATCATTCTGATCACCTTGAGGTAATGTAGATACGTCTTGTGTTGTATCTATATTATTTTGCTGACCGTATGGTTCAGGACCGCCAGGCCAGTAGTTGATTCTATTTGAGGTAGTAATCAATGAGAGTCTATCTAAGTCTACACAAGGAGATAGAGTCTCTCTTTCTGTTGTTAGGGTAAGTGCCATATTAAATGACTTGTTACCATCTAACTTGTTTTGCTCATTTATCTTAGAGCAAACCATTTGAGGTTGCTCGAATTGATTGAGTTGATTCAATACAACATCAAGATATTGACCACTGTTAATGAATGAGTTTTGGTCAACAACAGTTGATCCATTACCGATTGATGTAGCAGTAGTAGTATTAACACGAGCAGTAATACCTGTCTCTGGTAATACCATCGTTGAGACAGTAGGTGTTAGAGATTCAAACTGGACGTTCTGAGATGCCCAGACATCTGATCCTCCACCACGAATACCATTAGTTGCCACATGATCTATGTGTAACATGTAGGTATCTAACCAAGGACATGATATTGAAGTATGGACTTTATTCAACTCAATGAGAGGAATACCGTCTAGGTTGTAACATTGAACTATAGATCCAGATCCATGCTCAACGTCAGCAGTGCTACTAGCACCACGTCCACTTGTTGCAACTGTGATAGATTTACCATCAGATGCAATGGCAGAATATTGTATAATTTCATCGTCGATCTTAAGGTATCCTGGATTCAAGTTACTGATACCAGATCCACCAATGATTGAATGGAATTGACTTGCATCAGATAACTGAATAGTAGTAGCACCAGCAGCAAGAGAAGTTGTAAGTGTTGTATCTGGTACTTCAGATATAATACCCATTACCTCTACGTTGTTAGTCCTTTGATGCATACCGTGGTTTCTGTGGTATACCAAGACTTCCTTATCATCCGCAGGGAATGATGGTGAAGAAGTTGGGTATGCGACATATGAGTCACCACTATATGTGGCACTACTTAATGTAGCACTTGTACCTCCAGCTTCAGATATAGTGTCACTTAAATCAAACTGCTTAGAAACATAGTTTGCATAGACTGTGATAGCAGATGCTGTGCCTCCACCAGGAAGTGTAGCACCGACAGCATAGTATGCTGTAACTGTAGCATTTGCTGAAGAAGTTGATCCACTAATTGCATCACCTTCTTGGAAAACACCATTGTATATTGCTGATAATTCAAAGACTACAACTGACTGAGATGATCTTAATCCTTGGAATGGATCGTTGTTAGCATCTAAGAAACCTGCTGCAAACGTACCATCTATATCCGTGATTGTAATCTTCTCAGGATCTGATACTCCATCAAACTCTTTAATAGTTGCAGATGCACCAGATGGTTGCTGAACTATTCTCGCACCAATAGTGAAGTTATAGTTAACACCACTCGGTAAAGATAGTTGTTGTGTAGGTTTCAGTGTCAGTATTGGATTCTCTATGAGATTCTTAGTACCACCATTACCACGTCCTAACTCAGCATTGTTAAGCATTGCAGTACCCTGCATGCTAGTGAAGTTAGCACGATAGACAGTAAACTTCATGTCCTCATACTGGTCTGCTGTCCATGTAGATGCGTTTTGTGATTTGAATAACACACCTGCATAGGGTTGCTCAGATATAGTCCTTGTTCCTGTGACATCTATATCACCCATTCGTGATATCCATACTGTATACTCGTTAGAGTCAGACAGTAACACGAAACAGTATTCAATAGATTGCTTAATGTATACAGGAGATCTAAATGTAAATCTTGATGGGATAGCAGCGTTGTCAGATAATTCAACTTGTGCTGGGTTGATGGTTACATCAGAGAATGGAAGAATATCCTTAGTAGGATAACCATTTTCCATTGTCCTTATCTGCATAGAGATAGGGATGTTAGCATCCTTAGTCTTGAAGAAGATATCAACACCAGTTAAGAATACACCACCTTCCTCATCACATATGAATGATTGAGCAAGAGGGTCATACCAACCAATCTGTCTAGTCTCAGTCCTTGTTGTAGTAACTGTCCTAGTATCAGAAACTGTGTCTCTAACTAACTCAGCATTTCTTACAGCAAGAATAGTTTCTCTAACTGTCTTCAATTGACCTGCTGCTGTGTAAGTAGTTTCAGCAGATGAATCTACACTACTTCCACCCTTAGCATTGGTACTTGATGTAGTAAATCTAAATGTCCTAGTACCAGTTGCCCAACGTGGGTTGGAATCATTACCTGGGTTAGGAATAAAGAATGTTCCTTTTAGACTACCAACGTTATCAGTTAATAGACGACGATCTTTAACAACTGCACGTGCACCAGAAGTCTGGCCAATTAACACCTCACCGACGTTAATATTACCGTAGAAGTTAGGGTTAACACTCTCTGATAGAGAAGCAGTATCAACGTTAATGAATGGAGTTTGAGATGCGTAAGACTCTGCTAAAGCAGTAGTTCCAGTAGCATATGGGTCGGTTGTATACCCCTCATTAGCAGGAGCAACCTTCAAACGACATCCTGAAATCTGTCCTACAACTGTCTCTCCAACAACGAAAGGTGTCTCGTTAGTGTTAGGATCAGCAGTAGATGACTTAACTATCTCAATAACTTTAGGTACGATGTAAGTAGATACATTCACACCATCGAAGAAAGCATAGACTCTTGTGCGAGGCTTCATTCTCTCAACGTTGAATGCAACGTTACGAGATCTAATCCAAGGAATCGCTGTCTCAGATAAGGTAAAGTCACCTAAAGATTTTCTATCAATCTTGGGTACAACTTTAGTCCTGATACCTTGTCTTGCTTGGTTGTTAACAACCCTCCAAGTTCTTCTTTCGTGGACAAACAGTGCCTGTCTTCCTTGACCGTGACCCAATCTACCGAGTCTACGACCACCTGCACTGAATGATCCTGATCTATTTCTAAACTGTGATGTTGAAATTAGTGATTCACCTGTCCAGTTAGTCTTCCATGATCCCCACTGAATAGGAGCAAATCCATCTCCATCAACCTGCATATCTCTTGATACAGCAGAGAAGTCTCCTTCTACATTCTCCACCCTAGCTGGCATACGCTTAGTATCCACCCAGTCATCAGATGCAGGAGTTAAGTCAACACGTCCAATGAATGTGAAAACGTTGAATGGGTTTACATTCTCTGTCCTAGAAGCATATGGTTGTGTAATGATTGCATGGTCTTCCCAAGGTAGGAGTGCCATGTTACCAGGAGTCTTAACAATATTGCTAGAAGCAGAAGTGTTTAACTGAAGAGGTACGTTAGTTGTGAAGTGAGATGGTCTTAGATGACCTTCCTTAAAGTCAAGAGAGCACTTGTAGTCAACGTTAAGTACGTCACCAACATTATGATCAGTGAAGTCATCAACAACGTAACCATTCTTAAGTCTGTCAAATCCGTTGTCATCATATGTCTTAGTGTTTTCTGCTTGGACTTCAAGTAGAGATAGAGAAGTATAGTATTCTACATGCTCTAGTCTTGTCTCAAGATCACCAATATCTTTCATCGTATAACGACGAATGATCTCAGGGTTAATAATGATATCTCTTTCTACATCATAAACATATGGACGGTACTCGAGTTGTGCTAATAACATAGCATTATCGATCTCGTCAGGTGGTGGAAGATCCTCAGATGATACACCGTTGGTTATCTTAAGTTGATTATCATGTGTTAGATATAACTTATCTGCACGTGGGAGATAGTATGAATAGTCCATACGAATCTCTGTATTAACCTTCGGTATATCGAAGATAGTAGATCCACCTGCACCACCAGAGGTATCAAATGTCCTTGCAGCAAAGTCTAATGAAGCACATTCTACTAAGAATGGGTTAGATACTGTACCATCTCTAGATGCTAACTCACCTACACCTGGACGGAAATCAACTTGGTCTCTTATAAAGTTAATAGATCCATCTAGTTTATAAGTTGGAATCTCTGAATAGTTGATACCAGTATATGACTGAGATGAGAAGTAATCTCCAGATGATTCATGTACGAAGTAGTCAAATATAATTAATAGTTTTCTAATTGGAGGTGTATACTGTGGGTATCTTGTGATCTTAGATACGTCATAGAAGTGTGCTTTCTGCCCTGCTTCTAATGTATACTGAGTGGTTACAACCTTACTACCTCTAGTTACAGATCCATCTGCGTCATCGATGATAGCAGATAATGGGTTACCATCGTCATCTTGGCCATCAATAGTCTCACCAGCAGCAAATGGAATCTCATTCAACTGCACAACATACAATCTCAATGTTGAGTTGATGAATTGAATTACCCTACCACGTGCTCCAGAAGTCTTACCAATAACAACAGATCCGTTATCAAAGAAGGTAGATTCTGTTAGTACTAGGTATGGTGGAGTGGCATCACTATCATTCTCAGACTCATATACAGCATGTATATTGTATACATCATTCAATGCGAATGAGATCTCTTCATCCTCAATACGTGTGCCATACAAGTTACCATAGGCAAGACCGTATTTTGGTTGGTCATTATTAATTCTTGTGCGAAGGACATTAAGACATCTCATCTTAGCAGCAGTCTTAATCTTCTTCGATACAATATTCTTAGATATCAATGCTGTTAACTTAACTGTGTTAACATTTGCTAGACCATCAATAGTAACTGACTGTCTGTCAGCACCAAAGGTAACTGTTAATGTACCTGCTTCATTGAGTGCATCAATGTTAAGGTTATCACCAACACCCCATGCAGATCCTGATTCAGCAATGATAGTTAAGATATAGTTTTCATCATCTAGTGTTGCAAACTGCTCTGATTCAGGTAGTGAAACAGTAACACCACCAGAAACAACAGTCTTATTATTAAATGTCCTGTATACAAAGAATGATTCGTCAGCGATTGACTTCATAGATGTCCTAGGACAGTCAATTGATAATTCACCATTCTGATAATCCTTCTGGAAGATGAAAGGACGCATTCTAGCCAGTGTGTTTACCTCACCGTCGGCATTTCCACTACCCTTCTTAAGTCCTGTCTCTACTAGTGCATGCTGTGTAAGGTAGTCAAAGATATACGACGACTGACCTGATGCAGCATTTTGTGCTGTAGTATTAATAGCAGTAGGATCTACTCTCATAATTCTAAGAGTATTCTCACCTTCGTCTGAAGTATTAGTTGATGTTACTACTTCACCTGGACGTAGGTCTTCTGCAAACTTAGTTCTAAATCCTTCTAATCTACCGTTAGTAGTGCTGTCAATAGTAACAGTTGCACCTTCAATGACTCTTACATCATTGAGCATCCAGTTACAACCAAATACTACAGTACCTGATCCAGCAGAGTTTTGTCTACCAAGACACTTTCTAGTATCAGTTAGGTTATATGTGTGTGCTGCCTCTAGTGTACCAACAACTCGGCCATCACGCTCGATAACCTCGCCATTTATGAAGGCACCTGAGACTTGCTCAAGCATACAGTCTACTGAACCTGGTGAAGATCCTTCATCACCAACGTAACCTCTTGCTCTAGAAGTCCTTCCTACTAACACATCACCAACTGCTACAGAGTTATTACCTGCTGCAAAGTTGATGGCAGTAAACATAGTGGGATCCATTATCCATAGTTCCCATACTCCTGTTACAGAAGATTCCTGAAGTTGGACAGTACGTGCTCTACCAATCTTTCTACCAGTAACAGTATTAGTGGTATTTAAAGTCCAGTCATCGTACAACTCAAGTGTTTGATATGCTTGTGATACACCTTCACCAGTCAGCTCGGGCCATCCATATACATCGTAGACTTTTACCATCTGTCCTAGACGGAATGCTAAGATGGCGTTATTTACTGATGCAAAGTCTCTTGGTTTAGGAGCATCCACATACTGTGGTACTAAAAACTCAGTCCTATAACCCTTAACATATGCTCTACCTGGGCTAATCTCGTAGGTTACTAGATCATCTGATGCTAGGTTACCTGACTGTGTTGTGTCTCCTACTCTATAAACACCATTATTAAATCCGTCATCAAGAGTCTCTCTTGCTTTAACGGTAAAGGTGTCAATTACATAGTCTCCACTCTCTTCAAAGGTTCTTCTTGCAAGAGATCTTTCAAGTTCTGAATATGCTGTGTGAGTAACAAATTGCTCAACCTTTGAGTTGTTAATACGCAGTAATTCAATGAAGTTTTTATCTGTCTCGTCTGCGATTGGTTTCTTAGTGAGAGAAGTTTTAATTCTAAATCTGTGACCACCTGGAGCAGAATAGTTTGATGTGCCAGCTGCGTTGTCATTAAGAGACGGATCGTCTTCTGGCGTAACAATTGACTCTGATACTTCCAATCCAACTCTATATGAGGGGTTGTTAGAATACTGGTCAAGTATGAGATATGATGATGGAACATCTACAAAGTGTCCTCTGATGAAGTATACACCTGCATTAATATATGCAGTAGAAGCAACTGCTGTTGCGTTTGTTGGAAGTAACTGAGCAAATGGAGATCCAACCTCAATCAATGTTGTACCGAAGGTGATTTCATTTTCGGCCAATAACTGCTCGTTGGGTTGAAAAGTCTTGATACCAGTGCCACTTACAGTATCACCTGATTCAACATACTTAACGTACAGTGTAATATACCCTCTACTACTCTCAGTAGATGGGATTGAATATAGTACTTTTGCTTTAATACCTGTTGTAATACCCTCGATAATTTGTCCATTTATCTGGGTACGATATGTCTCAACGTCTACTCCTAAGAAAGACTGTTGGACGACGACTGCTTGAACCTGTAGGTCATAACCAACCTGACCAGGTATGACCATAGCACCTTCTCTAAAGAAGTGCTGACCAATCGACTCCATTTGATTCTGGAGAATCGACTGCATAGTCGTGAGTTCTCTTGCCTGAATGGGATATCCTGGTCTGAAAAGGACTCTGTAAAAGTTTTTATCCTTATCGAAATCGTCAAAATAAGGACTAATATTTAGATTAGTATTCTGTGGCATTGAATTAGAACTCGATTACGATTTTGATATCCTCTATCTGGTCACCAGCACGAGTGATTGCTCCCCTGTTATCTATGTAGATAACGTCACCTGAGTTAGGATCTACTTCTGCTTTTGCATAACCATTGGTGAAAGCCATACCTAGATCATATTCTGCGTTGTTTATAACCCTCGTAGAGGATCCTGAAACAATCGGGAAGTTGATGTCTGGGTCAGCAGATGCACCAGAGGTTGCACCTACGATGGGGTTACCACCTTCAAACTCGATTAGGTTACCAGTAAATTCAGGGAAGATACCGTCAACTCTATTCTGATAATATTTAAGTACCTTAGTGGTACTGTTCCATGATATAACACGTCCTCTTGCTGTTACCTGCTGTCCACCAACAGTACGAGATTGTGTGATAATCTCATCTGTCTGGAAGTTACCAGTAAACGTAGGTGCGAAGATAGACGCTTTTGTTGCACTCAATGTTAAATCTGAGGTTAACTCTTGAGTACCAAACTTGTTAGGATTAATTACCAAACCAATACGACGGTAGTCGTTATCAGTTGGGAAGTCACCAGATCCTTCATCATAGGTGAACTTTGTGTTGATCATCACACGGAAACCACCCAACTCAGTTGCTGGTGATGCACCATGTCCCATCGATGGAGGTATTACAACTTCAACGCTACCACCAGTACCTGTTCCAGCACCAATACCGTTGACTTCATCGATGATTACTTTACCAAAGGTGTATCCAGATCCACCAGATGTCACAGTAGCAGAAGCAATTCTACCACCATCAACAACAAGTGATACCCTACCACCTACACCGTCTCCTTTAATGGGGACGTTTTCGTATGTACCGTTGTTGTAACCACTACCAGATGATCCAATGATAATAGTATCAATCTCTCCACCAATAGCATCTGCCACAACAGCAGTATCTTCAAGCACAGGCATGTACTCGTTGGAGAAGAATTTTAGGACTTGACCAACAGGGATCGTGTACATATACTTCCAACGGTAGCCATCAGCAGTCGTGATAATAGATGTTGATGTCCCTGTGGGCTCAACAGTAGAAGGTTTACCGTTAGGATCAGAAGGAGATGTCCCGTTGTAAATGCATTTATAAGTCTGATACGACGAGTTAACAACGTAGAAATCTGCGTCGTAAAGTTTAGTCGCACCCGATGATGCAGTTTTAGTCGAGGAGTAATCATGGCGATACATATCATAAACATAACCCAATCCACCAGTGGTTTGCTCTGGGGGAATCCAGTCGGTACGCCTGATAACCTGAACGGTGTCATTTGCTAACACTCTCTTCAGGGAGATCATGTCCGAATAGTCATCCGCAAATTCTTGGAATGAATCTACTGGGTCTGGAGGTGCATTCTCATTATCCCAAGGTTGGGGTCTGCCTATGAACACATAAAGACGATCTCTAGCACTACCTGCCAACAGGTCAGACTGCGTAGGATCTGGTCCTTCAAGTGCTTTCCTAAACCTTTCGGCAGTAAAGATTCTAAATTGGTCGGTAAGTAACGCCATTGTTAACGATTGCCTTCTTTTTATTTATGTGGGTTATTCATCCTCATTTCGCACGGCTGATGTATATTCAACTGAATATATCTTAGCAGTCGCACCAGAGGTGTTTCCTTGTAATGTTTCACCCACAGTCCAAAGGTAAGTTGTACCGTTTGGAGAAACAAGATCTTTGATGGTTAATGTGTGCAAGTCTTCATTGGTACCTATCACAGGACCTGCGGTGATACCAGTAGAATGAGCAGTCATACCTGAAGTCTGACCTTGCACTTGCTCGGATGATGTGAATGTATTACTATTAATATATTCAACAATTAGAGTTGCAGTAGATGTATGAGTATCTCCATCACCTAAAGCACCAGCAGACTGAATAGTTGCAACTAGAGACTGTGGATTACCATCATATATCTGATCACCTGCTTGGAATAGAGTAGTATTCTGTCCACCAAGTGTCTCCTCTATACCATATTTAGACGAGGCAATGCCACCATCTAAACATATTTGGTTTTCAAACTCAGTACCAGTATTAACCAAGTCGATAATTCCATCACCAACACCATCTAATTCATCATCATCTTCAAACTTTCTGTTAAGAATAAGACTAAGAGGAGTAGTGAATGCAACGATATCATTACCTTCAAACTCTATTAATGTATGAGGTGCGATACCAGTACCTGATGCTCCAGCAGTACCAGCAACAAATGCTATAATCTTAGACTTCTCATTAGATCTACCACCATCAATAAACGCTAGTTCATCAACCTCAAAGGTTAAGTATAGTGCTCTTTCAGCAGGATCCCAGTCATATACTATAGCAACTCGGTTATTAGATGATTCAATAACCCTTCTAACCTTGTCAGTTACTTGGAAACTATATGCAGTTAGTCCTGTATTTGGATCATCCTGTAGGTTATCTAAGATAACTTTCTGGTCAAAACGGAAGTTAACACCTCTATCAACACCAGTAAATGAATCATAATCATCACCAAGTGATATAGCAGTTTTACCTGTATACCTTACAATCTCTCTACCTATCAATAACTTACCTGAACCTGGATAAGGATCAGTAGTCTGCACATTTATAGTACCTGTGCTAGATGAAACATTGGATGTTAGTCCAGTTATATCATATACAGTAGAGTTTAGAGACTGCCTATTTCTTGCTTCTCTAATAAGGTTAGTATCTCTAGTAAAGATAATCTCTGGAGGAGTGGTATATCCACCTCCACCTGTCAATAGATCTATACTGGTAATCTTACCAAGATTAATGAATGCTTCAGCAGTAGCACCAGATCCACCACCTTTAATAATCTGTATAAGAGGAGGTGTCTCAAAGAATTCACCTTGATTGGTTAGAGTAATCTTTGAAACTTCACCAAACTGGTTAACATTAGCAACACCAGTAGCACCTTGGCCACCACCACCGCTAATGATGATATTTACGTCTTCCTCTGTATAGTTTCTACCTTGCTCTTGAATAGCAAGAGAAGTAATCAAACCTGTTACTGGAACTAACTCAGATCCAGATCCACCACCTCCAAGTACTTGAGCAGTGGCATCAAAATAGGTATCACCAGGTGTGGTCATCTGGATGAAATCTATACCACCATCATCTTTAAGGAAGATCTTACCAGCAGCAGATCCATCAGAACCATCATCTTCTATCTTAAGACGTAATGGGTCATATCCTTCACCTGGATCTAATACTTCTACAGCAGTCAATTCACCTAACTCACCTTCAATGACTGCTCTTAATACTGCGTCTCTTATAGGAGTACCACAATTCTCAACCCTTAGTCTTGGTGGATCATTAGGATCATATCCACTTCCCTTCGCTTGCACATAAACATCCCTTACCCCAAATATACTATTGAATATTGGGATAATTTGAGCACCGCTACCTGGGACTGTTCTTGACATACTAGACTACCGTTAAGTTTCCTACCATTGCTGGATGCATTGTGCACTGATAAACATATGTTGTACCAGGTGCGAGATCCATTGGGACTGTCCAATACTGGACTCCTTCTTGGTCTCCTGTTACTCCTTCAGTCACTGCTGTACCACCTGCTGTCTGTCTGAGAGCAAGAGGGTGTGCTGCTGTTGTAGTATTATTCAACCTGTATGTGAATCCTCTATAGACATATATTGTTGGGTTGTCTGTAGAAGGATCGACACCACCACCTGCTACTCTGTAGATGCTACTGCTAGGTCCAGTGAAATTAAATCCTATAGTAGGTGATACTGTGGCATCCCAAGAGGTACCATTGTAAATAAGGTTTCTATTCTCCTGTGCTGTATTACCTAGGTAAACATCTGCGTTAACCGTTACTGTGTTTGAAGTTACAGCAGTTGTTACACCCTGGCCACCAGCGATGTTAAGAGAAGAAGTTGCGAGGGCAGCAGTTGTGGTACCATTGTCTCCTGTGACTGTCCTATACGTTACTTGCTCTACGTTAGGCGAGTCATTTGTAATTGTGAGATTATCTCCATTGACAGCAGTACTAATACCAGTCCCACCGAGAATGTTAATAGTAGCAGTTGTGCTACTGGCGGTTTTGTTTCCTGAGTCACTTCCTATTACTCCATAAGCATTCTGGTTTGCATCTCCCAATGCACCAGACATATTAATTGTTAAGGTGTCTCCTGCGATTGCAGTCGTGATATTAGTGCCGCCCGCAACTGTAAGGACATCAGTAGGAGCACTAGCAGTAGTACTGCCAGTGTCAGCAGCGATTCCTTCAAATAGATTTTGAGTGGTGCCACCACCTCCTCCACCTGAAGAATCATCGTTTGCAGGCTCCCATGCACTGTTTGAAGCATTCCACTTAATAACTTGACCATCACTAGGACCTCCTCCCACTGTCATATCTACGTCACCAAGATCACCAAGACTGTGATCCTCACCTATAATCTTCTTCCAACCACTACTAGTAGCATATCTCGCTGCTCCATCACCAGATACATATGCAAACATACCGTGATGAGTAACAGCATCAGGGAGATCACCAGTTGTAGGGAAGTGATTACTATATTTTAATTTACCATCAGCACCATCAATGTATGTTAAAGCAGATCCTGTGCCACCAGCCCAGAGATGAATGTCTCCACTGCCATTTGGTTGGACTACTATATCACCATTGTTTACTGATACAATTTTATGACCACCAACGTCCACATCTTCTGTAAACTTATTAAATGACCCCTCAGCAAACTGAGCACCATTCCATTTAAGTAATTGGTCTTGTGAAGGAGTGCCTACATTAATCTGTAGATTGGTATCGTTACCGAGATTGGTATACAACTCATCGATGACGCTATTCAATTTGATAGCACCATCTCTCAGACTGTCACCAGTCCCATCGTTTGCCGACGATCCAATATTGAGGGTTTGCTTTGCCATGATAGTAGTCTTTACAGTGTTATTTAGGTGCCATCGTAAGTTTGTAATGTAGAGTCGAGAGTAGATGAGGTGCTATCGAATCTATTATTTGTGCTTCCACCGTCTCCTTGACCAGCAACTGTCAATGTTACTGCGTTAGAATCTAGTGGTGAGTTACCTGCTGCTACAGGTGCACCCACAGGTCCAGCGATCCTACAACGGAATTTGTAACCAGTCATATATGAGAGTGCAGTAACTGAGTATGTGTCAGTTGTTGCACCAGTTATAGCAGCGAATGCGAATCCACCATCAGTAGATCTATACCACTGATATGCCACAGGTCCGTCTTCTGGTAATACCTCTTTCTGAACTGTGAATGTAGCAGTCTGACCAGCATTCACTGTTGCATTCTGTGGTTGTAAGGTAAATGTTAGGGTTGGTACCACTCCACCGCCACCAGCACCACCGCCACCAGCAGGAGGAGCCTCAACAGTGAACGTGGTGTCTATAGTTTCTCTAGTCTTTAATCCAATAATGAATGGAAACTTAGTAAGATCTGTGTTAGTTTCATCTACTGTCAGGAAATATGCATATGTGCCATCCTGATACTCAGGTGTAATAGCAAATCTACCATTATGAAGGTCTAGATCACCAGTCCCTTCGACATATTCATAGTCCTCCATAAGAGTACCAGCTGGAGGATTATCACTTGTGTTACCATAATCAGGTCTTCCTGCTGCTTCTGTGTCTTTTACAGCATAACCTGTCCTCATTGTCCTAGTACCACTCAAATTATCGAATGGTACGTCATATCCATAAGGTCCATAGATGGGAAATCCATCAAATGCTATACCAATTATCTTAGAATGACCGTCTGGGTGACGAATATTGTCTCCATTATACTGAGTACCACCATAATAATCGTTATATGATGCCATAGATGACCCTGCTTTCCAACAATCTAGGAAATGTGGGTCATGATAGTGGTAAATTCCACTCTGTTCTGGGTGTCCACCACAATTATCCTCTCCAGAGTTAACAAAAGTCAGATCACCAGCAGCAACCCAACTAAAACCTGATGGTGGATTGAGTCCAGCACCAGCAGAAGGGTTAAAAATAGCAACTCCATTACCAGAAATGCCAATTTGACCTAGAGGAGTGTCACCTCTTCCATTTCTTTGGTCAAAATACTCCATTGTACCGCTAACAGGAGTAATTGCTTGGTCTGCTACAATGAAATCTAGTGTAGTATCAGTAGATAACCAACATTCACCATCAATTGAAGTAAATGTTGTGCTTCTAAAGATGAATTTTTGCTTTAATCCATCACTAAAAACAACCATTATCTCATCACTATCCCTAATGTTAGGGGTTGGACCAGTAAAAAGAGTTAAGTCGTTTGCTGAGATTGTTGCTCTTCTAACAAATCCGTCATGCGTATATCCATTATTATCAAATGTGCGAGCAATTCCAAATGTTCCTCCACGGTATAGGAAATCATGATCCCAGTCCTTCTCCTGAATAGTATTAGGGTTATTATCGTTAGGAAACGCACCAGGAACCACAGGAGCAGGGAGGGCATCCGATGCTACTGTGATTATATTGGTTGCGTTATTATAGGAAGCGGTTGCTGCCATCGTTTTACTTTTATTTAGATGTCGTCAAAGATCAGATCAGGTGTAAATCCTGTGATTACAGTAGCACCTGTCTGGACGCTAAGGATAGCGGATAGTGAGTAAACTGGAGTTGCACCAGCAGCAGTGATTGCGACTCTGTATTCGTCACCATCGTCTGCCTGTTGTGCTGGATTTGTGTTGTATGTTGCTTGGTTAGCACCAATGATGTTGCTCCAAGTCTGTGTGCCATACTCCTTCTTCTGCCACTGATAATTCATTGTCTGACTGTTAGTTACAGTAGAGACAACTGTGAATGCAGCAGTCTGACCTTGGTTAACAGTTACGTTAACTGGGTCTGTAGTGATTGCGATTGTGCCAGGAGTAATTCCTCCACCGCCACCAGCTTCACCACTAGGACCTTCGCCAGCGAGTACGTCAAATCCACCGTTAATTGGACCACCGACAGGAGGTGTAAAGTCATCTGGGACTACGTTATCGATTGCGACAGCAGGTGCAGCATAACCAACACCAGATGTCTTAACGTCAATACGTGTGATACCCATCAATGCTTTTAACTTACCATCAAATCCAGAGGATGAAATAACATCCACGTTAGGACGGTCAGTGTAACCATCACCAGGATTGGTTAGTACTGCGTTAGTGATTTGACCAGAGGTAATCTCTGAGATAGCATCAGCATTTCTACCCTTAACTGATCCAGTATATTCAAATGTGATCAGTGAGTTGGAAGATTCAATTAGAGCAACTTCTCTTGAGAATTCCTCACCTTCGATGTCTAGTTTGTCACCAGCTTCGATTGGTGGGACAACAGTTGCTGCGATAACGTCTGCGTCAGATCCAATGTATGAGAAACCAACGAAGGTTGATCCCGCACGTGGGACTTCAGCGAAGATGATACGTGAACCAACGATCTCGTATGCGACTCCAGGTTCCTGAATGATACCGTTAAGTGAAACGATAATGTTATTCTCAGGACGTATAGTGTTAGAAGAAACACCTTCAGTTAGTGTCAAGGAGTAGAATAGTCCACCACGCTTGAGGTTGAAGGAAGATCTCAATGAGTCAAACTCGAAGGAGATATCATCTAACTGACGTAACTTACCAACGTAGTATCCGATGAATTCAGATCCAATTTCAGGTGGCTCAGCGAATTGTATCTTGTCAGAGAATGCAACGTAAGAAGCATTACCACCAGGAGGTTGTAAGATACCATTAACGAATGCGAGTAAGTGACCAGCAGGATCTGGGAAGTATGCCTCACCGTTAGAAACGGTTAAGTCAAATATTGTTTGCTCACCATCAAATCCTCTGAAGAAACGATCAACTCTACCTTCAAGTGTGCGAGCAGAAGAAATACCTGCACCCCAACCGAAGTCAGACTTGAGTGACATATTATCAAGGAATGTGCCACTAGCAGATTGTACCCAGATGGTAGCAGTAATACCTGCTTGCTCTATAGCAACTACCTGTGCGTAAGATTGATAGTCAGTAGCAGTGTAACTAGCAACACCAGCATATATGGTTGGGAAGTTAGATCCCAATTCTATCTTACCGATATTGTTACCAGCTTGTGTTAGATCAGTTAGAGGAGCACCAAGACCCACGTTATTAATATTAGCAATCCAGAGTTTGTGGATTCCATTATCAGGGTCATTAACATACTTGGTTACTACAGCAGTGAATCCAGGATTCTTCTGGACTGTACCTTGTAGGAGTGAAACTTCATCACCAACATTAAATGTATCTGAGATACCAGTGTCAATGATTGCCACACCTAGATTTAATTCTAAGGTTTGGACACCATGTATCCACTGATTAAGTTGAAGTTGTGTACCACTAATACCCTTAATGTCTAAGATGTAATCAGTAACACTACCGTAGATAATATCACCAGGTGTCCATGGTTCCTCAAGTGTTTCTACATCAATTGCGATTCTACCACCTTCATTGCTTACCAAGGATCCAGACTTACTTGTGTAGTTGTCCATGAATCCTTCAATAGATCCAACTTTACTGAAGAACCAATCACCTGTAGCGAATGCTCCTTTCTTAACGTTGATTAAGAATCTATCAGATGGAGCACCAACTGTATGAACTGCACCACTATCAACACCCTCTAAGATATCACCGTCTGATATAGTACCAGCGATAGTATGGAGTTTAATGAATGATGTGCCATTCTCAGAATTAGGTTTCAACATCTGTAATACAGATCCATTATTAGAAGTACTATTCTGGACTTGTGCTGACTCTCCATTTATAAACTGATCGTATGTACCTGGAGTTGTCTGTGCAGCAACTGTTGGGAAGTGAGTAAAGAGTTTATAAATTAAACCTTCGTTTGCATTGATAGTGCCGATCTCAGCGTAAGCATTTGATGTGCTACCAAACACAACATCAGCAGCATTGAATCCACCTTGTATTGGACATTCTGAAGGATCAGATGGGAATGTAGCAGCAACCCTAGGTACTCCAGATCTTCTTGTGACTGCCATTATCTGAGATCCAGCATTAGACTTATCAACTTGTAGAAGTCTGAATCTACCATCATGAATATAAGAAGCACCAATCTCAAACCAGTCAGCAGTACCAGTCAACACATAGAAGTATGGTTGCTTAGTAAGACCAGTTAGTGAATTCTCAGATGCTGGAATGTAAGTTAATACATCACCACGTCTGAAGTTATTAGGACGCTCAATTCTAATTCTATACTCAGCACGATCATAACCTACGTTAATTTCTGGAGTTAGACTTACTAGATCAGGATCAGTATTATAATCAATACCCATCTCATAATTAGTAACTCTGTTTGTGCAATCTGTAGATGCTACAAATGTTACTCTTGCTTCAGTTGGGAATTGTGACATCTCCAAAGCATACTCAATTGGGTTGAGTGAAGAGTCAATCATAAACTCAGCAGCTTCTTGATTCCACTCAAGTTTTTGTGGAGACTCAATTGTATAAACATCATATGGACTCCATCCAGATTCATTGAAGTCATACAATACACTCTTAGTATATTCACGAACTCTTGCAAGACAGAATAGGAGATGAGTCCTTGTTACATCCTGATATGCAATGAAGTTACCTTCACCATCAAACCAGTCTTGTGTCATTCTGAATGCACCAGCATTACCCTCAGTAACTAAGTCATATCTTATTGCTTTAACACAATCATTAGCAAAGTCAATAGTTAAGTTAGTATTTGGATAGTTGATCTGAGTCTCAGCGAATGCTCTACCAGCAATTGCTTGCTTATTGAAGAGAATCATATTAGAAATTCTCTTACTGTTATTGGTTCCATTACCGAGTGCATCGGTAAACAATTCCATCAATGTATCAAGTGCTGATGTTACGTTATAGCAAGTACCTGACTGGAAGTCAGCATTGCTATTGTATGGGAATGTCTTGGTTACAGTAGACAAGAAATTAGTCTGGACATTTGCTGCCTTATCGATTGTCTCGATAAAGATATCAGCTAATGTGTTAATAGCAGATGCAGTTTCTTGACATGTCTGATTCCATGAACCAGCATTACCTTGACCACCATTTACAGTGTCATAAGTAACAGTCTTATCTCTGATTACAACGTCAGGAGTATACTTGACGGGCCAAACGATTGGTAGTGTGTAAGATCTACCAGCAACATTATTAGGATTGCTAATAGCATCTGATACTAGTGCCATTAGAGTACCAATTTCACTCTCTACACCAGAACCTTCGTTACCTGTATAATCCTCTGAGACTCTACGTGCACGATAGTAATCTAAATCTGTCCTCAATGGATATGCATAAGACAATACAGATTGGACAGGTAAGATCTTACCGTCAGCATAATCTGTCACACGAGGATATGTGTGGTTAGTAGCATTCTGGTCTTGACTACATGTGAATGTTAATCCATTAGTGTCAATCGTGATAGCATCATCTGTGCGTAATGAGTGATTAGCAACAGTCAATGTTAGTTGACCTGTAGTAGGCTCATAGTATGCATCTGTTGGTGTTAATGTTGTGCCATCGTTAGTATTAGTAATACAGTTAGATGCAGCAGATACGAAGTTATGCTTATAGTTACCACCCTGTATAATACATCCTTTGTTTGCACTTACGAATGTATGCTGATATGTCTTACCAGCTGGTGATACACCTACGTTAATTCTTATCTTACCATCTTGTATTCTAATTCCTTTTTCAATACATGATTTGAATACATGATTTCCTAGGAATGTTGATGGGACACCTTTAAGTACTTGGACATCAAATTGAGTTGTAGTTACATTAGATACTGCCAACCATTCATTACTTGCATGATCTGTAGGTCTTGGATATAGGTGAGTAGATCCATAAGCATCTAGATCACAATCAAATCCTAAAGCATAATCTTGGATGTAAATGTAATCATTTGCTTTCCATATACCATTAGTCTTAGCAGATACAAATGAGTGTTGATAATTACCACCACCTATAACAGCACCAGGTAATGCACTGACAAATGTATGATCGTATAGATCAGCAGTAGCAGCGATATTTACATCAACTGTAATCTTACCACTCTGTCTGTGTAAGGTGTTATTCTTAAAGTATTCAAATGTATGAGTGTGGTTACCACCAGCAGTGATAGCATTATTTGTAGCAGAAGCAAATCTGTGTGTATGGTTACCAGCAACAGTAGATCCTACATTAACAGTAATTGTAGAATTCTTCTTCTCTAATCCATCAGTAACAGCACTTACGAATGTGTGTGCGTAATCACCATTACCTCTAATTGTTCCTCTGATAATTGCACCAGTTTCAATTCTCTCAATTTGATGAGTTGTAGTGTTAGAAGAAACACCAACATTAACTGTATATGTGTTTGCATCTACAACAGTAAGAGTTAACCAATCACCAGATGCAGGGTCTTGTGCTCTAGGATAAGCATGCTCAGTTGCAAAACTATCTTCCTGACACTTGAATACAAAACTCTCATTAACTATCTGAATCTTGTCACCATTTGAGAATGGGTGAGCACTGTGAGTAATTGTTAATACACCTGTTCCTGGGACATAAGATGCTGTTGATGGAGTGAATGCATTTTCAGATCTTACAAATTGGTGAAGTGTTGTGTTACTTGATTTACCAACATGGACTGTGATTGTATCAGCAGTAGCAGCAAGAATAGGTACTGAAGTATTATAGAATGGGTCAGTAGATCTTGGATAAGCATGCTCACTACCGAAGCTGTCAGCATTACACTTGAATACTAGTGACTCTTCCTCAATGTAAACTGCTTCATGTGCAAACTTAAGACCGTTAGTAACAGCACTTACGAATGTATGAGGTGAAGTAACAGACTGAGGAGCAGATGCTAATACCATTACATCGAATGTATCTTCAGTGATGTTGTATACCTCTAACCACCTATCACTTGGGTAATCAGTAGCACGTGGGTATGTATGGTTATCAGTAGGATTATCAGCATTAGCAATACCAACGTTAACTGTAATTGTAGTAGCAGTTGGATTCAACACTGCGAGTGCTGTGCCAGATGCAGGGTCAGTAGCACGTGGATATGGATGGTTACTTCCATTATTATCAGCATCACAAGTGAAGGTAACACCACCATTAGCAATGGTAACTGTATCAGCAGTTGTTAAACTATGTGATCCAATTTCCAATACCAACTCACCTGTATTAGGATTATAAGTTGTGCCAGCAGCAGCTGTGTATGTTGTAGTGCCATCGTTAATAGCATTGTTAGTGCCACTTACGAAACTGTGAGTACCAGTAGATGCAGAGCAGTTGAAGGTTATAGAGTTATCGTCAAACTTAACTCTGTCTCCAATCTTCATTCCATGAGAAGGAACTGTTGCTGTTAATACACCAGTTGTAGGATTATAAGCAGCATCAGTAATTGTAGTTGCACCACCACCCTTGTAGTTGTGTGGTCCAATGGTGAGCACCATATCACCTGTAGTAGGTTCAAATGTTGCATCAGAAACTAGGTAGTTAGCACGAGGTGTTGATCCTACATTAACATCAAATGTGTTACCAGAAACATTAGAAACTTCTAACCATTTCTCTGAAGCATAATCTGTAGGTCTTGGATAAGAATGATTAGTTGCATTGTTATCCATTGCACAGGTCATTACTAGAGAATGATCAGCGATTCTAATATGGTCACCATTAGCAAATGGGTTGTTAGCAACTGTTAGTTGTAAGTTACCAGTAGTAGGATTGTATGTAGCACCAGTTGCTGAGTACTTAGCATGACCAACTGCCTTAATTTCGATAGCATGATCATGTGCTCTATCTCTCTTCGCCTTAAGTCCGTTAGAAGCGAATGATTGGAAACTGTGTGTGAATGATCCACCAGATCTGATTGATCCTCTCTTAATAGCACCAGTCTTTGCTCTCTTAAATGTATGAGTAGATGTGTTAGTAGAAGGAATAGTATCTAATACTTGGACTCTAAATGTGTCAGTAGTTACGTTAGAAATTGTTAACCACTTACCACTTGCAGGATCACTAGATCTTGGATAGTTGTGCTCAGTAGCATGATCATCCTTACCACATGTGAATACTAATGAGTTATCAGCAAACATGATTTGCTCACCATCACTCATTCCATGATTAGCAACAGTAACAGTCATAAGACCAGTACCACCACTATATGAAATTGCAGTTGGTGTTACACCGACGGCAGGTTTGAATACGTGAGTTGTAGTGTTAGAAGATACACCAACGTTAACAGTAATGGTACTATCATCAACAGCAGTTACAGCAACAGCATCTTGATATGCTGGGTCGTCACCAGATGCACCACTCTCTCCATTTGCACGAGGATAGAAGTGATCAGTCTGATAGTTATCTAATGCACAAGTAAAGCAGAATGCTTTATGGTTAATGTATACACTGTGAGCAGTTGTAATACCGTGGTCAGGACCAACAGTGATTACCATTACACCTGTATTAGGATTGTAATCTACATTCTGAGGATCGTAACTTACAAACTCAGATTTACCAACGAAGATCTTGTATGTGTTAGCATCGATATACTCGATAGGCTTCCACTTACCACTAATAGGATCAGTAGATCTAGGATAAGTCTTGTTAGTGGTACTTCCGTCCATTGTGCAACGCAAGGTTATTGCATTGTCATCAATCTTAACAAGAGATCCTTCATCTAATCCATGAGCATTAGAAGTAATTGTTAAGTAACCTGTTACTCCATCAAATACAGCATTTGTAGGAGTGAAGTTATCGATTGTAGTCCTTGGATATGCATGAGTAGATCCATAGTTATCCTGACTACATTCCATTGTGATACCACCGTCAGCAATCTGAATGCTCTGACCAACCTTAAGTGGGTGAGTGCCAATCTCAATCTCTAAATGTCCTGTTGTTGGCTCGTAAGATGCATCAACAGGTGTGTATTGGACAGCAGCAGTTGTGCCTACTTCAACATCAAAACCATCTGTAGATACGTTAGAAATTTGTACCCACTTACCACTGATAGGATCTGTGCCTCTAGGATATGCATGACTGCTAGAATCATTATCCATATCACATGACATGGAGAATGCATAATCTTCAATCTTAATGTAGTCTCCATTTGAGAATCCATGCTTGGATACTGTTAGTGATAAAACACCAGTTGATGGTACGTAACTAGCAGCAGTTGGAGTATGTCTTGTAACACCGTCATCAATAATTCTTAGAGACTCATTGTATGCAGGATCAGATGTTCTAGGATATGCATGGTTAGTAGAATTACCATCCTTAGAGCAAGTGAATGTTAAAGCATTCTCAGGAAGTTTGATACTGTCATTACCCTTCATTAGAGTAGCAACAGTTATACTTTGTGGTCTAGCAGATACGAATGTATGAGTTGTAGTATTAGAAGAAGGTATGTTGAATAAGACTTGAATATCAAATGTATCCTTAGTTACATTCTTAACTATCATCCACTCATCACTATATGGATCTGATGCTCTAGGATATGCATGATTAGTTTGATTACTATCCTGTGTGCATGTGAATGTTACAAATCCATCATCCACCATAATTCTGCTGCCATTCTTAAGACCATGATTAGCAACAGTCAATGTCATAATACCTGTAGAAGGAGTATATGCAGCATTGGTTGGTGTTAGTTTTGCAGGAGCAACAAACTTATGTTTGTAGTCACCACCAGAAGCAACAGTTGCTCTGGTAATAGCACCAGTAAGAGCACTTACAAATGTGTGAAGAGTCTGGTTAGTTGATGGGACGTTATCAAGTACCATGACATCGAATGTGTCATCAGTTACGTTCTTAATAGGAATCCACTTATTGTTTACTGGGTCACTAGATCTAGGATAAGGATGGAGAGTTTGGTTAACATCTTGTAAGCATGTGAATACAAGTGAGTTAGTGCCAATCTTGATACTCTCATCTTCCATGAATCCATGATTAGGAATTGTGATGGTCATCCAACCTGTTGCTGGATTGTAATTAACAGCAGTTGGAGTATATGATTCACCAAGTGCATGGAAGGTGTGGTTATATGCACCACCTGCCTTCACACACATACCATTACCACTTACGAAACTGTGAGCAGTTGGATGAGTAATCTGACCATTACCAATATCTAATGTGATAGTACCAGTCTGTCTGTGTAATGAGTTATTTTCACAAGATACAAATGTATGATCGTAAACATCATTAACACCAGATTTACCTACATGGACAGTGAAACTTGTGTTACTTGCATTAGAGATAGGTAACCACTTACCGAATGTAGGATCTGTCCTTCTAGGATATGTGTGGTTAGTAGCATTCTGATCCTTAGAGCAAGTGAATGTGATTGCATCCTCATCAAACATTACAAAGTCATTTGCTTTCCAAACAGCATCAGTTGCCACAGATTGAAGCACATGAGTTGTAGTGTTAGAGATAGCACCTTCACCGAAGAAGTTACCAACGTTAACATCAAATGAGTTACTACCAACATTAAATGCCTTCAACCACTTACCACTAGCAGGGTCAGATGATCTTGGATATGCATGATCTGATGATTGACTATCTTCATCACAACGGAATGTAAATGCACCATCAGCAAGAAGAAGCATATCACCATTCTTAACAGGATGACCATTAAGAGTGATTCTCATGGTACCTGTAGAAGGAGTGAATGTAGCACCACTAGGTGTCATCGTGCTATGGTTACCAAAGCTATTGCTCATGGTAACTTCCATAGTACCAGCAGTAGGATTGTAAGTTATATTTGTAGGACTATGTGAAGTCTTACCTACTTCATGGATAGGAATATTTGTATCGAAGAAGTAATCCTTCTTATGAGTAATGCAGTTTGCATCAGCACTTACGAAAGCATGAATTGTAGTATTTGTTGAAGGTACTACATCTAATACTTCTACGCTAAATGTATGAGAAGTGACATCATGAATCATTATCCACTTACCACTTACAGGGTCAGTAGATCTTGGATATGTGTGGTCGGTAGCATTGCCATCCTTAGCACATGTGAATGTCAAGGAGTCGTCAGCAATCTTAATGTAAGTATGTGGAATGAATCCATGATTAGGAACAGTAAACTTAAGATGTCCTAAATTAGGATCGTAAGATACATCAGTTGGTGTATGAGTTGTACCAGGTCTAGGATATGAATGGTTAGATGAATTTCCATCAGCACCACAAGTAAATGTTACTGCACCTTCGTCTAGTCTGATAGAATCTCCAGCATGACGTAGAGCACCAACAGTAGAAGTTGAGTAAGTATGATCGTAAACACCACCACTTACAATCTGTGCTCTAGTAATGCAGTTACCAACAGCACTAGAGAATAGATGAGTTGTTGTGTTACTCTGAGGAATAACTGTGTTAACTGTAACATCGAATGTGTCTTCAGTAACACCATGTACTTTCAACCATGATCCAGAAGCAGGATCACCAGGACGAGGATAAGCATGAGTAGTCTGATGATCATCTAAAGCACATGTTAATACTATGCCATAATCATCGATCTTAATCATGTCACCATTTTCAAATTTATGACCAACGATTGTTATTGTCATAACACCTGTAGTAGGATTATGATTAACGTTTGTTGGAGTATATCCTGGGTTAGGAATGTAGGTATGGACACTCTGATCTGAGATCGCACCATCACCAACGTTAAGTGTTATAGTGCCATCTCTCTTAGTAATTCCATTTGCAACAGCAGACGCAAATACGTGAGTTGTTGTGTTAGTGGAAGGAGCATATGATAATACTTGTACGTCAAATGTATTAGCAGTTAAATTAGATCCTAATACAGGTTGCCATCTATTTGCATATGGGTCAGTTGCACGAGGATATGCATGATCACTACCTTGTCCATCTTGATCACAACGGAAGACTAATGAATTAATAGCAAACTTAACATCATCACCTTCTTGCAATCCATGAGGATTAGCAGTAGTGATGGTCATTATACCTGTAGTTGGATTATATGATGTACCACCAGTAGCAGTCATTGGTGTGCCATCGTATAGCACTTCTATTGATGTGTTATAGAATGGGTCATTACCATTAGCACGTGGATAATAGTGGTAACTATTATTAGCATCTAAGAAACATGTGAAGTTAATAGACTCAGTTGCTAGTCTTACACTTTGTCCTCTTCTTAGATTGTGATCACCAATAGTAGCAACTAACTGACCGTTAGCAGGAGTAAATGTAGCAGCAGAAATTGTAAATGGTATTGTAGGTGTTCTACCAACATATAGATCGAATGAATCCTTAGAAACGTTTCTAACATCCATCCACTTACCACTCATCGGATCTGTTGATCTAGGATAAGCATGAGTTGTTGCATGGTTATCTTGACTGCATGTGAATGTTACTCCACCGTCAGCAATCTTAACGTAATCTCCTTCAGCAAAGTTGTGGTCAGCAACGGTCAATCTCATTAAACCAGTTTCACCGTTAAATTCACCACCAGTAATATTATGAATACTTTCTCTACGGAAGAAATGCTTTCTATCAAGTGTCATACTTAATAGACCATCAGCAGGAGTAAATGCAGCACCAGTAAGACCGTATGTTACTTGAGGTGTTGTACCAACATTAACAGTTATAGAATCTGAAGTAACAGCAGTAATTGCTATTGGCTCATTATGTACTGGATCTTTAGGTCTTGGATATGAGTGCTTAGTAGCATGGTCATCCATATCACAAGTAAATGTCAAGCTTCCTTGTGACAGTTTGATATGTGTTCCAACTGCTAAACTATGTGATCCAATTGTTAATGTAAGAGCACCAGTAGTGGAGTTGAATGTAGCAGCAGAAGGTGTAAATCCTTTGATTGGAGATGGACCAACATTAACAGTAAACCAACCATCTTCCTGATTAGACTCAATAACATCTAACCACTTACGTGTAGCAGGATCAGAAGATCTAGGATACACATGATCACTATAATGGTTATCCATTGAGCAAGTAAATGTCATGGAATTTTCCATGATCTGAATCTGCTCACCAGGGGCAATCTTATGTCCAGATACTGTTAGTTTTAAAATACCAGTATATGCATCATATTCAGCATAAGTTGCAACATGGGTAGAAGCACCAACGAAACGATGCTGACCGATCTCCATTTCTAAATGACCAGTATTCTGATCGTAAGTAGCATTAGAAACGTCATACTCAACTTTAGGAGTAGATCCAACGTTAACTGTAAATAGATCCTTACTCTCAACAGATTCAACTAATAACCACTGATCACCAGCTGGATCTTTTGGTCTTGGATATCCATGCTTAGTAGCATTATTATCTTGAGCACATGTGAATATTAAAGATCCATTTTCAATTCTTATTTGATCACCAGTCTTAAATCCGTGGTCATCAATCTTAATTCTTAATACTCCACTATCAGGATCGTATGATGAATCTTGTGCAGTATGAACTGAATGCGATGACATTCCATGATCAGGAATAGTCAATCTCATAATACCTGTATCAGGATTGTAAGTAGCATCAGTTGCCTTATGATCAGTACCGTATGTTTCTAATACTTCAATAGTAGTATTACCAGCAGGATCACCAGATCTAGGATAAGAATGAGTTGTAGCATTATTATCTTGATCACAAGTGAAGTTAATGGAGTTGGTCTTCAATCTAAGGAATGTACCCTCTGTATGATTGTGTGATCCAACATTCATTATTAAATCACCAGTACTGGAATCATATGCAGCAGATGTGCAGTCATACTTGATAGTAGGAGCAGGACCAACATTAACTGTAAATGTATTAATGTTAGCAGGCTCACCAGCAGCAATACTGTCTCCACCTTGGATACCATATCCAGAGTAATCTGTTCCAGCAAATTGTCCAGGAGCAGAGTAAAGACCTGTATATCCACCACCTTGAGTTTCAGCAGATCCAACAGATACACCGTCAATCCATAACTCAACTCTACCTTTACCAGCACCTTGGTTACCACCAACGTTGATCTGCCATACTAATTCATGATCTCCATCATCGAAGTAAGATGATAGGTTGCTGATCTGTAGATCAAGCATTGCTAATCCACTCTCAGTATGACTAGCACCACCAGAATATGAGTTAGCACCATTACCAGCACGAAGTCTTAAATATGTGCCATTATCTCTAATACCTAACCATGAACCAGCACCAGTTCCACCTGCTTCCCAGATGGTGCCATCAATAGGACTAGATGCTAATTTAGCAATACAACGGAATACAGCATCTTCAGTAGTTACTATACCAGTGCCACTATCAGTTGTAGAAATCTTATCTTCACCAACCTTGAAGGATCTAGTAATAATATTATTATCTTCACCTTCTATTGGACCATCTTCATCAGAATTGAATAGTGAAGTTACAGGTCTTGGGACAGCATTATAGAATCTTTGATCTACTTCCCAACCAGCATTATTACTGATTACCTGACCCTTCATTGCACGGATTGCAAATTCCTGTGCTTTATTAATAATCCAAAGAGATTCAGTAGGAGCGTTAGTAACGTGATCTAAGTTACCATTATAATTGGTATAAAACTCAGATGCATACTGAAGCATATTAGTACCACCATACTTGAGGTTGAATATCATCGCTCTCAATATGTCAGTAACGTCATGCACACAGTTAACAGGACCGCCAGGAATTGCTAAGTTAGGGAATTGGACTAAACCAGCAGCAACTGCTTGCTCTGCAATGTATCTAATGTTTCCATCGATAGCATCACCACACTCAGCAAATAACTTATCTTTAGGATTCTGATTGTAACTTTCAACATTACTTGCTCCATCACCTTGCTCCATATCATAATCTTTACCAAATGCATTACGCATTGTGCAAGTTAAGATATCTCTTAGAAGCTTAACTACAGTAATAGATGCTTCCCATTCAGTCTCAATATGCTTAAGTGAATTATTTTCTGTCTCAACATATAATGCAGCAGCATCCCATACTTTCTCATTACAGTCGAAACGTATGTCATGAACCATTGCTTCGATCATGTCTAAGACATCATCTTCACAGTTAACATGACCATCAGGAATCATTAGGTTTCCATACTTAGAAAGGTCATTCATTATGCTGACACATTCTTTAGCGATGACTGCTCTGTTATTCCAGATCATATCAGCAGCATCAAGATACCTATCATTGTTTGCTCTATTCTGGTTGTTAGGATATCCTTCAGTATCCTTAACGATTTCAGAATCTCTATATGCTGCCTTAGAAGTCCAGATAGGAGTGTAATATTCTTCATGTGCCCATGCAGCAGCATTTAGTGCATTACCATCGTTATCTAATAGTGCACCAGCAACTTCACCAGGAGACATTAGAAGGTTATTAATTGCCTTCATAGCAAGCATCTTAGTATAATCAAATGCATCATTCAATGCAGCAAGCTCATGCTCAACATGGAGGATATTCTTTTGATCATCAAGATACTTGTCAATAACAGCTTGAGTCTGGAATGTACCACCAGTAACTAAGTCAGCAATTACACCAGGAATAATGAAGTCCTTGATATCTCTCTCACAATATGGTTGACCATATCCAGGCATTTCAAGGAAGTCAAAGACAACACCATCAATAGTTTTCTGATACTTGTCTTGAATATATCCAGCAACTTCTTCTGCAATGTAATCTCTATTCTTCCAAAGTTGGAATCCACCTTCTCTGAATCTCTGATCATTAGGTGCAATAACCTTAAGAAGATCAGTCATCAAAGTATCAACTTCATCTTGAACTGCCTGTGAAGCAGGAGATGCAAAGTTGTTAGGTATTCTATATCTTGTAGTATATGTGCCTGTTAGAGTTGCACTAGTTGTAGTGATTATTTCCTTAGTAAGTTTTGCTACTTCATTCCAAACATATAGAGATTGTAGAATCTCTTCTCCAATGAAGTCTAACTTACCACCAACTGTTAGATAAGTCCTAGCAGTATAGATTGTATGATAGTTACCACCTTCTCTAAGGTCTTTAATTAGAGCACCAAGGATATAGTCCTTAGTATCTCTGATACATGTATCAGTACCACCATAACTGTTTTGAGCAGGGACATCACCACGAATGTTGAAGTCACTAAATGCTGCCTTCATTCGACCCACTGCTTCTTCAGCAATGTAAGCACCGTTAAGGTCGATGATATCAGCACAGTCTCTATATTCCTGACGACCTAAATCAACGTCCTCAGCAATAATTGCTAATCCTTCATAATCGATTCTCTTAGAAGTTGTAGCAGATGATCTCTGACCACTATACTTAGCGTATACTTCCTCAGTAGACAATATAAATGGTGCTTCACCATCTAGACCAAATACGATATTAGGATTATTATAATCTACCTGAGTAGGTGCAGTGAATCCAGTTGTATAAGCACCGATACCCTTCCAGATGCAAACGTTATCAACGTGTCCAGACCAATGAGTAGCACCGTTAAAGTCTTGACCAACGTAACATGCAGCATAGAGGTAATCGTTAGTATCAGCAACGTTTCCACCAAGTTGAGCACCGTTAATATACAACTGAGTAATTCCGTTGTTTCTGCTAACTGCAATATGATGCCATGTACCAGTTGTAGTAACTACGTTACCACTGGTTAATAATTGAGTAGTGCCATTATAAACCTTAATTGCTTGTGCATCTTGGACAATTCTTAAACCTTGAGCAGCACTTAAACGACGGAAGTCAAATAGTGTTTGCAGGGTTGTATTTGTAGCAGAACGGAACCAACCTTCAATTGTGAAGTCTCCAGTTCCGAAAGCATAGTCATAAGAAGCAGGACTGCTTAATGCACCATTAGTAGGAATATAGATGGATTTAGTACCACTTAATTCTGCTTTCTTAACAATTACACTTTGAGTGCAATTAGTGAAAGTTAGAGTAGAGTTAGTGATATATTCACCTGCTTGGAATACTCCAGTCACAGGACCAGCAAACAACCACTTAAGACCAGAATTAACTCCAATTGCTTGGAATAGTGCTCCAGAAGTCATACCCTTGATCTGGTCACCCATTACGAATAAACCAGTTGACTTATCCTTATAACCGATCTTAGTTGTCCTGATAGTTTCATTTGCTTCAAATGTACCATCAGTAACAGCAAGAGCATTAACATTGGTTAAATTACCTGCTGTCATTGCAGTTGTAGCAATCGCTCTCAGAGTGTCAATATAAGACTTAACATTGGCACAATTGTTGATATCTTGGTTATTACCAGATGCATAGTTAAGATCGTAGTTATTAGCAGGAGCAACACCACCAGTGTAAGTAGTAGGATCATTAAGGTTATATCCCTGTCCAGAGAGATCCTTCCAATACATTAGGTTATTAATCGCTCTATGCATGAATGTGCCAGCAGCAGTAAATGCATGAACTGCTTCTGCCTCTTCTCCAACAATACCGTTAGTTAGAGGTGTGCCATCTTCATTAAAGAATTTTTTAGTAAATTCAACTGTATTGAAGTTACCACCTTGTCCAACATCATTAGCAATAGCATCAATCATGTATCCAAGGTCTCTTCTGCACTTCTCTTGGTGTGGTGAGTATGTGCCACCTGCTTCGACAGGAAGATCATTTAGACTTGCATTATTCAATGCTTCATCGATAAACTGATGTAGAGTTGTAATTGCTGCTTGAACGTCTGAGCAATTGTCAGAATCAGTATTATCAGCATTAGATCCAGCAGTACCGTAAGGATTGCCAGGTGAAGGGTCAGCAGTGATTGTAAGGTCTTGATATGCAGTCCAAGAGTCACCAGAGTTAACAGCACTGATTGTTCCTGAATATCCGTTTGCAATCGCAACATTCATGCGATCTTTTGCTTTTTCGTAAGCATACTTGGTTTCTGCAACCTCAGCATTAACATAAGTGAATGTTCCGTTTTCGTCGAAGTATTGTTGGACAAACTTACGAGCATAGCGGTTTCCACCAGCATAGATGTCTATAGAAATTGCATCGATGAAATATTCAAGATCTCGCTTACATTTCGCATCTGAAGGAATTGAAGAAGAAGGATATTGCGTTTTCATGTCATCAAACGCCATTCCAGCAATCATTGCCTTATTCTTCTGAATCATCCTGTAAGCGTCTTTAAATCGACTCCAGTTGTTAGTAATAACGTCGGAGGGGAAATAGTAGTCTGGATAGTCAATTGCAATTGCTGCTTCTGCAAAATCGATGATTTCTTGCTTATTATTAGAAATATTACGTCTTGCATCAAGGAATCTGTTTGCAGCGATTCCGTGGAAGGTAGAAATTGGATTTCCGTAAAATGCCTTCTTATTACGAATAACCATTCCATCAGTAAGAGTACCACCACTTAATTGACTATAAGTGACCTCAGTAGTCCTAACTTGCTCAAAATTCAAGAAGTCAGCATTAATTCTATTCTCAGAGTTATAGAGCTCAGTAGGAGTGATAGAAGATTGTGAAATATCATCTAAGATGACATTGGGGTTAGTTAGTGAAACTAAACGCTCAAATAGTAATCCAAAGAATGTTGTTCCCTTGTTAATGATTAATTCATCAACAACTTCACCATTAATAGGATCTTGATAAGGAGCAATGTATGTAATCTGGCCTGCAATTCCTGATGAGGCAGAATAAATGTACTCGTTAAGTTTAAAGTCAAAGATACCAGTCTCAAACCTAGGAGTACCTGAAGTCTTACTTACAACCACTCTATCAGTTACATTACCCTGATTATCTACGTTAGTCTCTTCAATGTATGCAGTGTCACCATCAAGGTTGGTAAGTGATTCACCAAACTCAAATATGGTAGGAGTATTAAGAGGGGTAACTGACTCGATCAATGCAGCGAATAATTCACCTCTCTTGATTTGCTCATTAAGTTGGAATGTGCCACTTACGTTAATAACGTCAATGTGGTTAGTACCTGAATCAATAACAGTACCAATGACATCTGATAGAGCACCTTGGACTTGTTGTCCTAATGTTGGGAAGATACCATAGTTAGATCCACCACCATCATTGTAAAGTGCAATTCTGTAAATGGTAGTAGGAGTAACAGATAGAGTCCTATAGTTAACCTTAGATGGTGGTTTAGGTGGCTCAGCAAATACTAAGTTACCACCAACGATCTGATAAGAAGTACCAGGTGACTGAATGATACCATTCAGAGTTATCATCAACTGGTCTTGCTTAACGATTACAGTTTCACCCTCAACAGTAATTGGGAATGACTTCTTAATACCATCAAACTGATCTTGGACGTTATCCATCTTCTTAACAATAGAAGTTAAGATTTCCTCAGAAGATGTTAGACGCTTCTTACGGAAGAGAACCTCAGTATTGTTGTAGTCAGTATAGATTGGTTGAGCAGCACCGAATGATGTAATCTGGTTTACATTACTATAGTTGTTAATATTAACCTTCTTAGTAAACTCAGTACCAATACGTCTTCCAGATACGTCCTTACCACCAGTCAGTTGTAACTGACCAAACATATTGAAACCAGCAGGGTGGTTATTTTCTAATACCTGTGTCTTCCATTCTGTAATAGGAATCTCAGACTGGACAACATATGAGAAGTTCTGGTAGAAGAAACTATCTTGAATCTTCTGGACAATCTCAGATGGTTTACCAACGTCATCAATAAATCGGCCTGGTGTCTTCGTTAGGGAGCCGATATTCAGCACACCACGTGCTATTGAGAAGTTATCGATAATACCAGATGCTTTAGATATCTCACCTGTTACCTTCTCTCCTTCTGCCCAGTCACCAGTATAATCAACGATCTTAAGAATCTTAGGACCAATCTGCCAACCAGTGTTAGTAGAAACCTTACCTCTTGCAGTAGAAGTTTCAGTAGAAGATCCTTGGAATACTTCTTCTCCTTCTAAGAATCTTGAAGTCTCGATAACAGCAACTGCTTTACCACCGAATACTTCAGTTAGAAGTGTCTGTCTACCAGATCCTTGAGTTAGGAAGGTAATATAAGATCCACCTTGTGCAGCAGCTAAAGTAAGACCAAATCTCAACTGGTCACTTTCCAAACCAGCTGCTTCACCAGCAATAGCATAGTAAGTCTGTCCTTCAACCAAACTGGTTAAACCTGCGGTAGATGGTTTTGGTAATTCACCTTCTGTGCTACCAATATCATCTGCTCTAAACTGGACTTCAGCACCAGTGGTAATACCATGTGGGAAGTTAAACTGTAGGTAGTTAAGGTCTAAGTTAACAACGTAGTTAAATTCTGATTTTAGAGTAACATCAGGTTCTGATGAGTACCCAGCACCACTGTTTTTAATGATAATTTCACTAAGACGATTATTCTTAACAATTGCTTCTGCATCAGCACCTGATCCACCACCACCTTCGATTACAACAGCAGGAGTAGAAGTATATCCAGAACCTGGGTCAGTTATCTTAATCTGACTTAGTATTGATGTATTGAAGAGTTGTAAGTTAACAGGGAAGGTAATCTCTGGTTTTAGAGTATAGTCATGTGAATAACCGAAACCAAATTCATTATTCTTCAGTCTCTTAATCTTACCAATATTAGTACCTGTTAAGAATACAGATGCACCAGATCCTTCTTCAGGAATAACAACAGTTACAGATCCACCAGAACCTGCAAGAGTTGCTCCTAAGATACCAGGAATAGAATCTATGTCAATAGATGCAATAGTATAACCTTTACCTGGATCTGCTACAGCAACACCAGTAATAGTTCCTGATCCAACCTCAGCATCAAATTCAACAGTAACGGTTGCTTTACCACCTTCACCGTCTCCAGCTATAGGGACTTCATAGTATACACCAACAGCATATTCAGTACCTCCATCATTAACAACAACCTTCTCAACTTGTCTGAAGGATGCAATGTCACTAATGATAGGTAACTTCTGATAGAAACCACCAGCAGATACTAGTTTAATAGTATTGATCGGTCCAACTGCTCTTACAGAAGTAGTTGAATAGTATGAGTAGACATTATCAAATGGGTCAGTGCCTACCTCAGCATTTAATCTTTCAGGTTCCTTATCTAATCTGAATCTAAACTCAGTATCACTTAGTATCTCAGTTACCTTAAATGTACCTTGGAATGGTGTAGTAATAACATCAATGAATGAGTTATCACCAACTGGAGAATCAGCACCAGTCCTTGATGGATCAAAGTAGTAAGAGATGTTAGTTACATCACCCAATACAGAGAACTTAACGAATGGATAATTATCTCCACCAAGAGGAATACCTGGTGTGCCAGATCTTGTAATATTATTAAATGAGTATTCTAGTTTATACTGGTTATCTTGTGAGAATGACAAGTAATAACCGAAGTTAGATGTATCAGATAAGTCGAAGACATACTGATGATTTCTAGTAAACTCTAGAGTTGGGTGCTTCGCATAGATGTTAACATTATTAATAGCATTTGAATTAAATGCAGGGTCACTTACAGCAACATCTCTAATACCATATGTAAATTCTCTAGATCCAATTATCTGATCGATGAAGAATGATCCATTGAATTGATCACCTTGGAATCCTTCAGTGAAGATAATATCTCCAGCATCGAATCCATGAGCATCATTAGATGTGCAATATACTAGATTTGTCCTTGTGCTATTAGTCCTAATAATATCCTTCTCAAGACGTGCAGTAACACGAATCTTCTTAACAGATGCAAATCCAGAAATAACTACACTCTTCTGATCATCTGCCTCAGTTATATTACCAGCATTGATAGAAATAACGTCTTCTGGAATGTATAGTGAACCAGGTTGAATCTCTACAATCTGGACTGTATAATTGTTACCTAGGTCATATGGAAGAGTTCTAGCAAAATCACTAATTGGTGTTGAAGTAGATTCCCATGTCCATGTAACACCACCGTCAGTATCAGCACCAGTAGTATGTGTTGGAGGAGTTGTGCCTGATACACCAGCACCACCTGCACCTACAACATATACATTTAACTTATGCCATACTTTCTGTCCTACAACATATAGAATACCTGAATCCCACTCTGGCATATCAGAGTCAAGATACTGAGGCATTGGGTATGGATGCTGAGTTAGATCAACAGTAAACTTACCTGCATCATCTATAAATGCCCAGTTGATTACGCCATCACTTTGGACACCACCAGTATGTACTGGAGGAATAGTACCAGTAGTACCTGTGCCTTGTGATTGGAAGATCTTTTTATCATAATACCTTCTTTCACCAGTGGTTACTGCTACACCTGCTGCCCAAGGTATCTCTGGTTCTTCAACATTAAAGTATGATCCAGAAATCTGGTTTACATCTCCAACATCAGTTTTAAAGAGATCAGTATTATTAAAGGTACCGTATATCTTACCAACCTGATACTTGTTACCCATTCCAGGGTTGAGTAAATCATACTCATTTGGACAACCAACAATAGTACCATATGCACTAACAACTTGACCTGAGAGAGTATTAGTATACTGTTGAATTATAGAATTCTTTGTAAGTTTAACATCTTGGTTGAAAGTAAATTCAAGGACGTTATCAACTTTCTGATACAATGCATCACGCATGTAGAACTTACTGATAACATCAGCAGTAATCTGAAGTCTCTTACCTAGAGGTGATGGAATAGTAGAAGTCTTAGTAGCATACTCTGTAAGAGCATTACTGAATGTATATGTGCCAGGATTCATTGTAGAAACGACCTGAGACATATCCAATATTTGTAGACCACCAGCACCAATTACCCAGTTGCTTAATGCAGCACCAGATACATCAGTCCAAATAGTAGGAGTCTCAATATCAGAGAATTCAATAGTAGTATATGCTGTTAAACCAGTAAGAGTATATGCTGCTCTCTTATCATGCAATCTATCAAACTTGATTAGTGCAGAATCAGAGATTGATGTTGTAACAGGAATCTCAGCAGTTGGGACAAGGTATGTTCCGTTATATGGAGCAGCATCATCAAAGACTAGATCATCAATCCAACCAATCAGTGAGTTAGCTGTATTAGGTCCACTATACTTACCAGCAATAGTAATATCTGCAATACTAATATCTGAAGTAGACTGATAGTTAACTACAAGGTTACCATTCAAGAATACCTCATACTGATACAATCCAAGAGATTCTTCTCTCTTCTGGAATGTTACATGCACCCAAGCAGCACCACCAAATGTAGTCCAATGAGTAGCAGTAGCAGAAGTTGCTACTTCTGTTGAGTTTACATATAGGACAACTTTCTCATAGTTACCACTAGTAGCATCACCATCTATTTCAACTTGAATAGAATCACCTGCAATAGGAGTTACATCAAATAATATGGGTTTGTTATTACCTGCATGATGTGCAGTAGCAACTGACATCCATGCTCTTGCACTCCACTCTTTAGTAGTTAAATTCATGCCTGGGAATTTAACAGGAGATATTCCACTCAACTTAAGTGAACCTGTTCCAAACTTCTGGATTGAAGTGTCGATGGAAACATTAGAAGGAGTATGTAATGCTGGAGTTACTAATTCTTGCTTTGTAGTATCTTCAACAGCGTTAGCAACGTTATTGAAACGATGTGATGCTAATTGATCAGGTTGTCTACGATCTACTGCAATAATACAGTCACCAGAACTATCTACTGAATGTGACTTAGCTTGGAATCCAATACGGTCAGTATCATCAACCTTAGTCTCTTTAATAACTGTTCCATCATACTTAAGATAATGAATAACAGCATATCTCTGATTCTCTGATTCTTGAACGTCAGATACAATTGTATAGTTGCCAAATACATCTACACTGATACCTGCATGTTGAATATTCTCAACCTCTCCAGAAATATTAACTGTCTTACTCCAAGTCCACTGACTATTAGCAGTTGCTAATGGGAACTTATTAACCTGAATCTTCTCAAACTTCTGAGTAGCACCGTTATATACATCCCAGATACAGATTACATCATTGTAATCATCAATTGTGAATTCTGGGTTTCTTACATATCCACCAACTGTAGGAATCTGTCTGATATACTCAATCTCAAGGTTTGCACCGTCATAGAAGATTACACCGAAGATACAGTCATCATTTTGGTCATTAACACCAACAAAGAAGAATCTATCATCAGATATCCATTTGATCTGATTGATCATCTCAGAATCATTTGCAGATGCAATCTTTCTCTTCTCTACAAGGTCACCATCTAGATCACACTGAATGATCCACATATCGTTAGGATCAATAGAGTTACTATCTGTATAACCTGCAATGTAAATTCTCTTCTCTTGATCAAGTGCAATACTTGTTACCCAATCCCTTCTAGAAAGACCTGAGATACCTGCAATTGCCTTCTGCCACTGTAGAATACCATCAGGAGCATTAGCATTATTAAATCCAGACTTATACAGACCTAACCAAACATCAGGATTATACTGGTTATTGTTAGGATCATATGTCTGACCAACAACATAGATCTTATCATCTTCTTCAGATTCATCAATATACATCTTGATGAATTCTGCCTTCTTAACACCTGAATTAGTAGGTAGTAAGTTTCTCTCCCAAACCTTTTGGCCTAGGTCGTCAAACTTGGCAAGAAATGCTGCTTGATCACCATCTGTCTCAAGGACACTACCACAGATATAAGTGTATCTGTCAGCAGTAGTCAATGTATGATGTATAGAGACTTGACCTGTTGCTTCCTTATACTCAGTGATCCAGTAACGAGTCTTCTTGTATTGCTGAGGATGAGATACCCTAATTTGAGGAGGATTGTCAGCATCATATCCATTACCAGAGTTAATGATATTGACAGTGTTAATCTGACCAGTACCTTCAAGGTTTAGAGATAACTCAGCATCTTTACCAGATGCAGTAATCAATTCAAATGTAGGTGGAATATCATTATTATATCCAGTACCAGCTTGGACTATATTAATTCTCTCAACACCAGCAACAACCTTAACTCTATAGGTCTTATTAGTGTTATCAATGACAGGACGTGAATTTACAATGATTTCATCCTGTTGACGTAACTCATGTCCAGCTTCAGTTACGATCTTACCGTATGGACGGTCACCAATGATCTCTTTCTGATAAGCAGTGATCCTTTGACCCTTAACAGAATCAATAATAGCAGATGCACCAAATCCACCAGTACCTTCATTATCGAAGAATACAGTATCATTAACCTGATAAGAAACACCTGGGTTCTCAATAACGAATCCATCAATCTGAGCATTCTCAAATTGAGTAGTTGTCTCAACTTCAATATCAACTCTAGACTCTGGTGATACTCTTGGGAAGTAATCATAGATTTGTAGAGTTGCCTCTTCAGACATCTCTAGAATCTCTTGTTGCTCATTAGCATCAATCAAACCATCATTGTTAGAGTCTTGTATTTCAAAGATGATAGGATATCCTTCTTTCTCAGTAGTAAGGACATCTGCCTCTTGGTTTGGTTGACGATCAACATCAATATCAACATCAGTGTATGGATCTCTATAACGGACAACTCCATTAGGAATATTCTCTTGTGTTGCTGCCTGAGAGAAGTTCCAGTTATCTGGTAATGAGTTAAACTGAGGTCCAAGGATATATGGGAATTCAGCAATACCTGCATCACTAGCATCAATAGTTACAAAGTAAGCATAGACTCCTTCTGGGAAGTCAGGTGTCTTACAGAAACGACCATTATAGTTGTCTAGGTCACCAGACTGGAAGTCATAATAGTAGTCATCAATAAATGTACCAGCATCATATGTTGCAATAGGAGGACCATCTACCCTAGAAGGGTTAGGATTAGTAGCAGCATCGAATACAACATTTTCCTTCAATTTAAAGGAAGTACGCATTCTTCTAATACCACTATTCTGATCAGTAGGATCAATATATCCATAAGGACCATATATTGGGTTACCATCAAATGCCCAACCAATAATAGGTGAGTGCTCAAAGTTAGCAGCAACTTCTTGGAATTGCTGAGTAACAGGGTTTAGGAATACGTTATCACCAACAACATATCTTAATTCTTTAGGATCTGATAGGTGAGCATATTCACCACCAAACTGGTTGTTATATCCAGTAAATACATAACCTCTTGCAAAGTCATAATTGTCTACTAATTCATATTGAAGGTTTTTATTCCACTGATAGACTGTAGGTTGGAATGACGCTAATTGACCCACTGCTTCGAGTCTGACAGTCGTTAAACCTTGTGTATACCCAATACCCTTGTTGATAATAGTTACACCTAAAACACGACCTTTATCTTCTCCAATTGTGCCGATAGTTGCTTTAGCAATAGCACCAAATCCATCACCATTAATAATGATGTTAGGAGCAGTTGTATAGGATTCACCAGAGTTAATAATAGCGATAGATACGATTCTGCCATTAATAACGATTGGTTGTGCTAGAGCACCTTCACCAGAGTTAACCTTAACAGAAGGAAGTGAAGTATATCCACTACCAAAGTTAGTGATGTTTACACTGGAAATTGGACCTCTAACGTTAGCAGTTGCAGTAGCACCAGTACCACCGCCACCTGTGATAGAAACTAGGGGTTGTGTAGTATAATTCGTTCCTGGTTGCTCAACTAGAATTCTTGTTACTCTACCACCAGTAATAACTGCTTGTGCAGTAGCACCTGATCCACCACCCCCAACAATCGATACAAGAGGTGATTCTGTGTAACCAGTACCTTCAGTAACCATATCGAAGGAGGTTAGACTACCATTAACGACAACCTCTGCTTCAGCACCAGTACCACCGCCACCAGTGATCTCTACGTTGGGTTTAGCACCAGCATCGTATGATTCACCAACATTGGTAACTGCGATGCTAGTAAGAGGTCCATACTGGATAAATTCTCTAGATTTGTAAGACCAGATAGAAACACCGTTTACCCAAGCACCAATTGGTGTTCCTGGGTCAATTGTCTTTCTTTCGGAAATAGTTTGGACTAATCTTGGAAATCTAAGTAATTTTCTTTGGTTTCCTGGAATTAGAGCAGATCCTGTAAATGGACCTATTTTGTAGTTAGGAAGTCCAGATGCAGCGACATAAACGTAATCATCGTTGAAAAACGAGTTTTGGATGTTTGTAGTAAACTCAGATACAACAGAATTGATAGAAGCGATATCTGACTTACCTCTATTCAAGTCAACCGATAAAAGGATGTTTCCTTGAGGTAAAATCTCAGTAGGAACGTTTATCTGATATGAGAAGGTAAATTGGTCAATTCTTGATGTTACAGTGAATGTACCGTTGTAAACAACTGGGTTTGCACCATATATCGTAACTTGGTCAGAAACTAGCAAACCATGAGGGTTACCGCAAACTACAGTCGCAGTCTGGTTATTAACACCACCAGGAGTGATGCTATCAACTTGAATCAGTTTCTTAACGTTATATAACCAAGATTGGAGTCTTAACTCCTCAGCAGTCGATCCAAGGTTTGCAACCTTCAGTTTATCACCACCAAGGTAGTAACTACCAGTATCGTTTAGTACTGTGGTACCTGCTTCAGCAATACCAAGAATCCTTAACTTACATTCCTGTGCAGTGCCTCTGTTGACATAAACGAAGATATCGGACTGAATTATAGTACCAGGATCCCAATCTTCGACAATTCCATTCTTAGACCTAGTACACTCGATGAACTGGTTAAGGGACTTCTCCTTATACTGGACTTGCTCTACATCATTGATTCTGATAGTACCATTTCTCTCGGGCCATCCAATTGTACTGTCAACCGTAATTATCTGCCCAGTAGTGGTTAAAGGCTCAACTAGACGAGTCTTATAAGGAATAATGAAGTTACCAACTAAGGTTTCCTCAGATATTGCCAATTCATAGATTGTGTCAGTACCTTCAATGATAGTAATGACGTTTTCGATCAATGCAGACGCAGCAGTAACACTAGTGTCTACTTCATCAGCATATTGGTTAACTTCAGAGTCAATTAGGTTTGAAGGGTCACCTTCAAGCAATTCTGCTCTTAGAATGGTGTCTACAACCCAAGTTGCATGAGATGGACTTATAATTTCATCTTTAGGGTAGTAAAGATCAACATCTTCACCAAATAGGATTTTAAAGAGATATTGGGTTGCTAACTTCGTACCTTTTGAGATATAGAAGTCATTAATGTTTTTAATAACCTGAACTGGGTTAACTTTACCAAAATCGATATCTAAGGTTGGAAGATACTGTCTTCTAAACTTATCAAAGACTTCTTTAATGAATAAAGAGTCAAGGTTGGTAACATGAGCACCAGCAACGTGATTTGACTGTCTTAATGCTGCTTCTCCTGCATATATCTCATTATGGAGGTTATCATACCCTACAGCACCAGAAACGCCTCTGGAGCATCCTAGGAAGGCACTAGAGGCATATCCTGATCCATATTCCAGTATATCGAATCCTGTAACCTGATCAAACCCAACATCCACAGATGCCCTTGCTGCTTTTGGTTCAGCAATGTAAATCTTGGGTGGAAACTCTGTAGAGTAACCAGATCCAAAATTAGTGATATTAATATCTGTTATTTCACCGTTAAAGATGGTTGCTTCTGCTAAAGCACCAGTACCACCTATAGGTTCTCCATATCCGTCTTTTCTATCATCTACGATATAAACTGAAGGTGCATCGGTATAACCCATACCACCAGTCAACATTTCAATATTTGTGACTGATCCAGATGCTACAGTAACGTCTAATACCTGAGCACCGATAGGATTGACAATTGCCACTCTAGGAGGTGTTGTATACCCTCTACCACGGTTGGTGATCTGTACTTCGTATACTTGACCATCCTGGTTGATTTTTGATATAGCAGAAGCATTGATTCCACCGATAGGGGCAGGATCAATGTAAACTACAGGTGCATTACTATAACCACTACCCATTGTATCAACGGTAATGGTTCCTATGTTAATTCTACCTTCACCATCAATAGTAGGAGGTGAAATGGTTGCTCCACCTGGATTCTTGAAAGATATAGCAGGAATGAAGTCATATCCACTACCACTGTTAGTAATAGTGACAGAATCGACCATTCCAGTCTCATCATTAACTGTGAGACTCAATTGAGCAGGTGTACCGTTAGGATTGGTGGGTGCAACAACAACAGGGATTGGTGGGTTGTATGAAGAGTATCCTTGACCACCATCAATCAAATTGATGTCTTTAATACCAGCAATTAGGGATTTGGCAGTTGCATCCGATCCTGAATTACTTGTAATAGCAACTTTAGGTGCAAAATCAAGTCTATACTTAGATCCACCAGTTTTAGGAATTAAACTGGTTATTGTGCCATTATCATCAACCTTAGCAATTGCTGAGGCTCCTGAACCATAAGCAGGAGGAGTATATTCGACAGACCTAATATGAATAGCATCAGCAGCTCCAATTTCATTTTTGAAAACAACTTTATCTTCAAAAACGGTGAAATCGGTGTAAGGTTCTTGTAAACGACCATTTTTATTAATTACGAGTCCAATTTCGGAAGTTGGAGTATAAGATTGGTTATTAATTCTTAAAGGATAGAATTTAGTGCCTTGCCACTCTGTATAAGGAATAGAATCACAAGTTTTGATCGGTTGATCCGAATATCCGACCAAATAAGTTACAGAAGTGAATTCTGAGTCATCAGATCCAATTTGATCTCTAGGTGCTTCTGCAAAACGTAAATTAAGACCTTCAACGTAGTAATCTACGTTTGGTACCATCATTGTGTTGTAAGCAGTCACAATTAAGTGCTCTGCTGAAGGAGGAGCGACTGGAGTACCTAAAAAGCTTAATGGGAAGATGGTTTCAGTGCCATCAAACAATGTAAAGGGATTTTCTAGTTGTTGCTTCTTCTTATTAAACTGTGGATACGAAATACCTGGAGTAATGATAACATCAGGACCACGAGTGACCCTTTCGTAGTAAATTACTTCATTATCAATCATTATGGAGCCATTTTGCTCCTGGAATCCATCGATGCCCTCAATTTCGATCTTCTCATCGTACAGACCGATATCCTTCAGCAACTTCGTTGCAGAGTCGAGTTGATCTGAGGTGTAACTGTCTAAATCGAGATATCTCAATAAGTTATTGAGAATATCGTAAGGTCTACCTGTTTTCTCTTGAGACTTATAGTATTCAAACAAGAAGTTGACTAATTGTCTATCTTCTTGGCGAATAAACTCAGGTAACTGATTTTCGACCCGATCAGAGACGTTGATATTCTTTAAATGAGGCATCTATCTTAGAAACAGGATTCGCTAACTGGATACTCGAAAGTATCACTTGGGTAATCGATAATATTTATCCCACTTGTGTCACCGTAATTATAACCATTAAAGTTATTAGGATCGAAGGTGGGGATTGACACATCGTTGATTGTGTAGTCAATTGGATTGACTTGGGGGTTAAAGATCGTAGGATCTACTCCTGGTGGGATTGCAATTGATCCACCAGCAGGTAATACTTGAATTGGCAGTCTAGTAGTGCCATCTGGGGTGCCCTGAATCGCTACAGGACCAACACAGACTTGACCACTGCCATAATCGACGCTGCCTACTGAAGGATTGAGGGTTAACTCAGTCTCATCTCTCACGGTAACCAGAATTAGGTTTCCACGACCATCATCTCTTATGTTGACTGGTACCAAGACTTGATTAGCGGTACTTGTGCTAATTCCAGGTGTTGAAACCTGTGCAGACGTAGATCCGTCGCTCAAAGTAAGATTTACAAGATCTTCTGTATATCCAGTGGCATAAAATGTCCCAGATTTGACTACAGAGAAAGAAGGCTTACATTTTCCACCTTCTCCATCGCCATCATCGTCTGGAGTGCCAGCTAACCCAGTTGGATCATAAAGTGGGTTACCAAAATCTAAACATTGTGTGAAAACTTGCCCAAAAGCAAATTTATCAAGATTTTGACCCAAAGTCATTTGAGTTACGTTACCAGAAATGGCATTATCGGCATTATCGATCATTGCACCGAATTTAGATCCGTCTAAACGGTTTCCAAACCTATTTGTGGCACCATTTTTGTTAAATGCGTCAATTCCTTGTAAAATCTTAGTTCCAAGTTGAGATCCAGTCAAACTAGTGTCATTTCCGTTGTAATAAACGTAAGATTTGGGAATAACATAGAAAATAGTTGGGTCAATGATGACTGGCTCGATAGATGCGACAGAATACTTCGCTAAATCCTTCTTAATCTTTGCTTTTGTCGTTTCATTGAGCTTAGTTCCTGTTTTTGGTCTAATTGCAACGTAAACTTTTCCATAAATCGGTGGATTTAACTTCTCACCACCAAATGCAGTCACTGATGCTGCTTGAGGGTAGATTTCAGAGACAATATGCTCAAAATCATTCTCTGTAACTGCCCTATTCTGGGTTGCATACGCTCTAGGTGCTCTAAACTTGACTGAAAGTGATGTTTCACGATCTTCACCGTCTTGAGCAGCGTCTTTAGTGGTCAAACTAATGGAATTTGGGTTAACTACACGATTATCGGAGTCAATTACGTTACCAATGAAGTTAAAACCCTTCGCACCGTTTGCTTCTACCCCATCTGTAGAGATATATGTGATAGTAATGTATTCTCCATCGATTAATTTACGTCCAATTGACCCATCTCCGAAAACAAGACGGTATCTCATGTCATCAGTCTCTTCCAAATAGTAAATTCTGGAAGTTCCGTCAGAATTTGTGACATTTGCTGCTGGACTATAGGTATCTGTCTCTGAAGATTGCTCAGTTGGAGAAATATCTACTGTCAAAAGACCTGTATCTACCTTTTCATCAGGAATGACGTACTCTTGACGCTTTGTATAGTCAACTGTATAGTTATAACTGAGTAAATTACCCTGATATACCATTACATTATCAAAAGTTGCTAATCCTGTGCCACTATCTACAGGCACTTGGATGTCTTGAGTCAATGCAAAGGTATAAGAATCAAAATCATTGTCTGCAACAAAGACATCACCCTTCTTTAGGGTGGCAAATTCAGGATAACTAGTCCCACTTAGTCCAACACTAGTCTGTGCAAGGAGTTTCACGCATGCTCTAGGTGCTTTAATTGACCTAGGAGTGTAATTTAACTGCTTTGCGATCCTTACAATGTTGTCTCTGACCGTTGCAGTCTCTAAAAATGCTTCGTTTAACGCCATGTTAGCGTTAAATGCTGTGTAATATGTGTTATACGCAAGAATATCGATCAAATATGATGCAGAACTTCCCTCAAAATCGTAATCAGTAAACTCTTTTCTAGTTCTGAGGTACGATCTAATCGATTCTTTGATCTCAAAGAAGTCTAACGACGTTAATTGCGATGGTATGGCTGCCATTTTATGCCTTTTCTAGTAGAAAATCAATATTTTGCACTTGTTGCTGACCAACAATAGTGTAATCTATCGAAATGTGGACTGAATTTATATTGGATTCATCACGAAGTCCGACTCCAGTGCACCTGACACGTGGCTCTAGTCGTTTAATCACGTTAAATATTTCACTTTTTATGGTATCGACTGCGAATGGATCCCATGGTTCAAACAAAAGCATCTTAACTCTTGACCCAATCGAAGGTTGAAAAGGTCTTTCACCGAACATAGTTAAGATGAGGTTACGAACAGACTGCTTTATAGCATTCTCATTCTTAACCACACCGAAATCTCCAGTATTAGGGTTTGCTTTAAAGGAAATTGCTAAGTCCTTAAACCCTCTACTGACATATTTTTCTGATCTGAACCTATAAGCAGGCATTCTTGTCTACCTTTTCAAGATATTTAGCGTTATATCTTTTATTTATAGGGTTTCCCGACTATTTTCCTTGACCCCTATATCTCTTCTTTGCAACATTACGTGAAGTTGCACTTAATTTTGTGTTTTTTGATGCTCCTTGTCTGGTTTTCTTGGGTTGAGGTGAAATATAACCACCTGTTGTTCCGTAAAGTGCCATTTTATTGAATAAACTACTATGATGATAGCACAGTTGCATGCCCCCAGGCAACCACAGATGAACAAGGGTAACTAAATCCTGAAAAACCAACACCTAGAGGGTCTAGGATACGAGCAATTGGTAATTTCAAAGCAAATACTGTAACAGTCGTTGCCATAACAATCCTAGTATGTCCTACACCACCTCCATCTTCGATTGTAAGGGTGCTACAAGGGATCGGAGTGGGGGTTGGACACATTGCTTTACCACAAGGACACATATAAACAACAATATTAGTACATACCGCTATATGTGGAGTGAAGGTATCTCCCAAAAGCATGATGGGAATACGGTTTACTAGCACAGTTGCCCTATATGGGGTAACAGGGAATATAGGAATTAGGGGTTGAGGGGGCCACCAACACGTATATTCCTTAATGACTATGCTGTAGGGGATTGGAGGGGTGCCACACGCTTGTACAGAGTGGATAGTGGACGGTATACACAGTCCATGACCACTACAAGGTAGTCCGTTTAGAGATGATACTGGTAATAGTGCTCCAAATGCCATTATAACCTCTTAGGGAAAATTATATCGTTAAGTCCTTCACCATCCTTCCATGCATCCTCTTCATTACATTCATCGAAGAATGGGTTACCATAATTCCTCAGTGCTCTTCCTAGTGCTATAACTCCACCAGAGAGATAATTCCTAACTGCCATGATACCATTATAAGATCCCATATTCATTCTGGCATTTGCACCAGAACCAGTTATACGTTGAGGATTAATAGCAATAGAAGCATCCATACATTTATCTAGTGCTAGACAGGGGTTGTTATGTAATGCAGTAACATCACAATATGTCGTACCTGATTGACCATTACCATTAGCATCATATGCACTATACACAGTGAGAGGTCCATCAGATGCATTCACGCCCCGCACATATGTATCCCAACATTCATTGGGTGGTACACCGTTGGTACAACTTGCCACGGTTAACGCAGTATAATCCACCGCATGCGGTGTACCTGCTGGATCCCCAGCAGTAGGATGCCCTAACCATGTCTGCACTGCTGCACTACTACTGATATTCTGACCTGCCCACATCTGTAACTGTTCCAGCTCTGTAAAGTTGGATCTATTGTAGTCGTAGGTATTCTCATCTAACCCGACGGGAACAAAGACCATGTTACCAGGATCTTGAGGATCTCTGTAACACCTACCATCTATACTACTCCTCTTACATTTCCAAGTCTTCTCACCAGCATTAGTAGTTATAGGTCTCTTCTCCATTAAGTAGGGAGTTGGCATATTCTTAAGGAAGTCCATAAATGCTGGTCCCTGACTACCACCAACATATCCCTCTATCTCCATAGACACACGGAATGTTGCTTCCTTCTCCTTAGAAGCACAATACTTATAGGGTAACCATCCGAATGCTTTACGCTCCCCTTCCTCGTTAGTGTCTAAGTATGCACAAGGCATATCAAACCACCGTGTAATATTATACAGTTTTGGTTGTATCATCTCTATACACTGCTTCTTACCAAAAGGACCATATAGGTGCGACATGTCAGAAGCAAGGGTATCTGCTGCAGCTACACCCTCTATTGCGTACCCTAGTGCACCATCTTGGAATTCAGTTACACCAGCATCATTAGCAGTAACGTATTCTAAATTCTCAGCATCTGGCATACCTGCACTCATGTTAGCATTACCGTTGATCTCAGCACACTCTGCTGGTAGATTAAAGCAGAGTTTAGTTATATCATCATCTATACCATCACCTGCTGCCCTTATGTAACTATCTGGGACTGTTACAGAAACCTGAGTAGCATTGTTAGAAGGCATGTCAGATGAGTGCTTCATAGACTCCTTGACTATATCCCTAGTCATAGGATCCATACTAGAGGACAGAGGTTGCAGAGCGTAGTCATCTAGAGTTGCTTCATCTCTTACACCATACACTACATCCTTCTTCTCAAAGGTGTGATCCCATGCCTTATCCATCTGCATTGCGGTTTCTTCCATCTCCTTACCGCCAGCTTGGAAGTTACCGTCCTTATCACGCACACCCTCATACTCTATTATCTCAGGATCTACTACATGCACTATCACAGTATTTGCCTGACTGTAACCCGCACCAGGATCTACGATACGCACTGCTCTGATAATACCCTGATCATCTAACTGCGATATCTCCACCTCTGCTCTCTTCAGTCTGTATACATCCTTATTCTTATCCTCTGCATCTACTGCCTCTACGGAGGACTGCCACACTCTTGTATGTGACTTCATGTCCTGTGTAGATAAAGACTGGTCTTCCTTATCGGGGTCTGCCATTGCTTTCTCCGCATCAGGATCCATTCCTAACTTATCTGCCATGAAGTCTGCACTATCATTAGGGGAGAAGTCATCCAATCCTTGCGGATCCATCACCTGTATAGTCGGGTTTACGTACCCTCTACCACCGTTGATGATGATAATATCCTTAATCTCTCCGTCATCTCCTACGACTGCCTCTATCTTTGCCTCATCCATAGTGCGTCGTGGTATGAGTGCTTTAGGATCTATCTCTACTTTCCAGTAAGATATCTTTTTAGGGAATTCATATGTCCCGCAGAATGCGGATTTATTAGGTATTCCGTAACCAGCAAGCACTTCTACCTGACCACCATCCGAGGAAGTGAAGTTTTGTTGATAAGAAAAGGTATTTTTCGTTGCACTAGACGGATTATCCCACGTCAATTCCATTATTCCACACTTAAGCTCATCACCAAAGTAATAAACAGACACTATATCCCAACCGTTAATCTTCTCACCCGCACCATAGTCACCAGTCCTTGTGAGATAACGGAAGAATATAATAGGAGTATCCGTATCTATAGTCCAGAATGATTCCTCTACACCAACACTACTAGCATCATGAATGGATAGATTAGTCTTAGTGGTAGTCCATACATCTGAATTGATCTCATAGAAGTGACTGTGGTAAGTCCATACAGGAGCACAGTGAGGACATCCTTCAGGGTCAGTAGTATTAGGACAACACTGAGCATTACTCAGGATATACTGTGAGGAGAATATAGGACCATTCCAAGGGAATGTAGTATCATACAGATAGAATACAAACTGAGAGTCATACATGTCCTCGAATCCAAGGAAGCGAGGTACAGCACCCTTTACAGCACCACTCAGACCATATGACCACTCGAATAGTGCTTCGTTATCTTCTATGTCTACGTTACCAGGCCATCCCCAACCATTAACATTAGGTGGACCTTCTACATTAGCACCACTAGAGTCACGCATCTGACGATACATGAATTCAGACCATCCACCACCACTTTCATCATAGTCTAATTGGTCTCCATGAGAGTAGTCATACCAACCACTCTTGTTAATAGTCTGTCCAGTAGGTCCAATCTTACCAATATCAAGGATGAGATCAGTTGGACTATCCAAAGCACGATTCTTAAATCCCCATCCTATGATACCCAAGTATTGATACTGCTTTCCAAATGCTTCTGCTGGTGGAATAGGACTATTATCTGCTAGGTTTACTTCTTGAGAAGGATCTATACAATAGAAATGATCAGGGTCTGGATGCAAATACTCATAGATGGGTGCTGGAGTCTCACCAGCAGAGCAATATGCCTGTGCATCTGCCTCTGTAGCAAAGACATACCCTAGAGTATCTACTTCCTTATATAAGTTTCTACCACAACCTACCCCATTTAATCCTGTAGGGACGTTTGTACCAGCACAGAGTTGTGTATCATCGGGCCAATACGAATAAAATGCTTTAAGGGGTATACTATTAGGTACCTGTGCGATCATTATGTAGAAGACAGGTTTACCACTTCTAGGCTCTGGGTTATATCCTTTTGCTGCTCTACTCCATGATTCATTCTCACAACCGAAGTCTCTCCTCATTAACTGAGGATCACGACTATACTTGTGATCATCCTTTGCTGCTCTATAAAACCTGTATATACCTACTCTTTCGTTTCCACTATTATTAACATTAGTTGGCTCTTCATCACCGATATAGTGTACTACGTCCTTTCCCATAGGGAGACTACCAGGACCACCATCCTCAAAGGTAATAGCGTACGACATGCCACTACCTACACCTGGATAATCAGATGAAGTTCTATAATTACCGCTACTAGGTCTTTTAAAGTCCTGATTGAAACCGCCACCCTTTATAGGATTAGGAAAGCTCCTACCAGTTTCCTGAATATAGGCTGGCATTACTCACTTAATTTTTCTTCTATCTTATTTAGTCTATTCTCTAGATGGTTGACACTAGCAAACAAAGTATCCATTAACTCCTTCATATTCAAGTAGGTTGGACTACCTGGAGGTTTATACTTCATCATATCAGCACCTGGGGGAGGGATTTTTTGTAATCCCCCTTCTACATGCTCTAATCTTTTGGTAAGGTTAGTAATTGCCTCGCTAATTTTTTGAAATGTCCAAGCAAAGAATTCCTCATCACTATTAAACTTTGGAGTTTCCACGACGATTTTTTCGGATTTTTTTAACGCTAATTTTTTATGAGTGAGATAATGTTACAAATAACAAGTATCGTCAAACATATCTGATTATACCTCATTCCTCTACCTTATGCAAGATGACACTACCGTCGGTCTCTTCTTCATACTCAAGGACTGTGCCAATATCCCATCCACATTCTCTCATGACATCATCAGGGATGTGTATATAATTCTCCCCATAGTCATCTTCCTCTATTCTTAATACGAATCGTTTCATGTCATATGTAACTTGTATATCTGCTTTATGTAGCATTTTCCCTCACTATACCTACACAGACTTTTCTGTAATGCTCATCTAGTCTCACAATCTCCGAGTCTTGCTTCCATAACTGGTGAAGCATCCACCCATCACCTAGGTAAATCGCTCCATGATTGGGAGACCTTCCAGTCTTATCTGCATACCCACCACCGAGTGCTTCTGTGTATATCTTAAACAAGAGTAGGTCGCTCTTCTGTAAGATAGACATATCCCAGTCTTCACCCCACTCTGGTTTACTTATCCAAAGACCATCTTCCTCTGCGACTGCTTCATCGGTGAATGATGTATATAACCCTCCAAAGTCCTTCAGAGACCTTCCAAGGCGACTCTGGACGTATTGCTGTATGATTCTATAGCAACCTGGATATCTTCTACCAACCCAAGGGAGACCTATGAGGTCTTTGTATTCTTCTTCTAATTTCTCTTGGGCGATCTCCGAGGGACTCTGATTAAACTCTGACACTGAAAAACCTATGGGGGAATTTTTTATATTGGGAAATTTTTTTATATTGCTCTCGATCCTATACTTTTGTAGGTTACACAAACTCGAAAACTTTATAAGTGTTTATATAATATTTTGTACATGCATATATGCATATGCTCATTAACACATAGTGGGTATACAGTTAGTGTTAATTAGTGTGTGTACTTACCTGGTGCTAATTGTTAATTAGTCCACACACAGTTCTTATTAATTAGTGGTGTTAGTAGTTTGTGTTAATTAGTGGGGTGTTTTATCCCCTTATGTGTTAAGAACTGTGTGTGGACTATGTGTTAACTATCGCTGCTAAATTGCGTTGCATCAAGTAATGCTAACTTCTCAGATTTGAATGGTCCGTTCTTACTATTACCAGGATAATCGTATGCCCAATAGTACTTTTTACGTGCTTCCCATAGTTTAACATTAACAGGGGGATTTGTTTGAATTGTTGTTACTTTAGTGGACATAATAAGGGGATGATTGTTGTTAGCGGGGAGGGGCAATTAAGGGCGGAATTGTTTATACTTTTCCACATACTCTGTGGAATTCTTTACATCTTCTCGCTTGTACTTTGGTTTGGATTGTTTACTCTTTGGACGCTCACTTTTCGCCTTATGTGATGAATAAGGGTCATTGCGTTTGTATGTCCTACCCATTGGTAATTGTGCTTACATTGTTATTATATAGCAAGATCAAAGTGGTGTCAATAGTTTATAGCAGATTGTGGCAATTCTTAGCACATTGTTGACAAAAAAATCTCGCTATGTTACGCTCTAAGATAACAATTAGTGTGCCTATTTATGGGGGTTTAAATAACACTAACCTATGTTTAATTAACCATTTAAAATATACACCATTTTCCACAAGTATGTCCGCTAACTGTGGAAAACTCTTTGTTAATTGTGTTTGTATTGTTATCATCTAATGTATAAGTATCCTCCACTTGAATCACATTTAGAAAGGCAATCTTGGGCATTAATTAACAAATTAAACCTAGGAATAGGGGCAGGTTTATTCCAACTAGCAGGTTTAAATACATCCCCTGTTATTCTATCAACAAAGCAATGTACACTATTGTCAGTAATAACTTTCCAATACTTATTACCCTTCTTATATGATACATTGATAGATAAATCTTCCCATCTTCGTTTATGATCTTCTTTGATACATTCAATGAGTTTATTAACATTTTTCTCTATTACTTTGGCATCATAAGCAAAGTCTTTTCTTACGTGATGCTCTTTGAATGCTGATACTTTGTCTTGATGATTTTGGGTCATTGTTGTTAATTAGTGAAAGAATTAATAATCGTTAAGTATATTTACCTTGCGTATTCTTGGGGGATTGTATACACTTTGCTTGGGTGGAGATGTTACTTTCATGTAAATCTTTAGCAATGTGTTACTATTAACTGTGCAAGTTTGGGGAATTGTTAACATTTTAGGGATTAATTGCGAAGTCATTTAATGATAGTGATCCAGCATGATTAACCTTATTAATTATACACGCATGATGAATATTAAGCAATTCAGATAGATTAACTCCCTCTAAATCTGTCCACTCTGATACATAATCAACTTGATCAAAATCACCTGTATTATCAACACATAAGGGGCATGATTTGAAATCATTGTTATCATCTATCCAGAAAATACGTCCAAAAAAGTTAGATTTAAACATTGTAATTTGTCCTCCTATCTGAAATTTAGTGATTTAATTCCGTCATCAGTTTCTGTTACTTTAGAGACCTGATCAGGGAAATTAACGTTTAACATTTCCTGGTAATGTTTAATTGTTGATGTATCCATATCTTGAGTAAATCCAAATACAATCATATCAAGAATTCCATCATGTTTGCTTGCTATGTTATACAAATCAGTTTGAAGAGTTGTTAACTGTGTGTTGGGAAGATTTTTGTTTAGCATGTTAATTAGGATTGAAGAATAAGTGGACTAAATGTAATTAATTAAGGACAAAATCGAAGTCCTGTATTAAAATATCTCTTACTCTCTCTCTGTCTAGACTGTCACCACCGCCCCATGTATAAAAAGATCCTGCGGATGCGGTTTGCAATTTAGCATTATAAACCTTAATTGCCTGATAGATTTCATTTTTAGTGACCATTCTATTATCTTTAACTAGTGGATAAAGGACATCTTTAGGGCATCCATAGAATGAGAAGATGTAATCAATGAAATCTTTAAGGACTGGATTCATAATAGTTTAATTGCTTTGTTATATTAATATTATAATGGATTAATACCTATCTGGTATGCGTGAGTAGTCACTAATACTAGTGTCACACAAGCGGTTGACAATTTCATCTTCATTCCTATATGCTTCTAGTTTGTCTTTAATTACTTGATATTCATGACAATATTCACGATCTAATCTATCATCAATTAGATCTATAATTGTATCCCATTCATTATCATTTAGTCTAGGCAATTTGTTTGTATTGTTAACAACTACCTTTGCATCTAATTCACTATTAGTTGCGTTACTTCTAGCATTTTGATGATAGATAGGACGAGGTTTTAACTGTGCCACGTTGTTAGTCTCCTGTTGATAATTGTTTGTTAATGTAATGTGATCTGGTGTAATTATGACTTCCATACTATTACTTAGCACACCCATCTTCATCTAATTCTTTAACATCATTAATGTCCCATTCGCTTACCCACTCATCAATTACATCAAATTTGTTTATATTTTGATGTGCTAATTCTCTTGCTTCGTTCTCATTTTCCGCATCAACTTCGATGGTGAAATAGTTAATCTCCGCACATTCAATTAGAAATGATTTCATAATGCCACCTCATAACATAGACCTTCTGCAATGAAATAATCGCATAATTGTTGATACTGATTTAATTCATTATAAAGATCACAATCTATCAAGAATTGTGCCATCTCTATTTGTAAATCAGGTGGTAAAATACCACTATCGTAAGCATCTAATTGTAATGCTAATTTCTTTGGAATTGTTGTCATTTAATCGTGAAGAGTAGGGATGAATTGTTCTACATTATTGTTATTAATATTAATTTCAAAATCTTGTGTTGCGTCCCACAATTCAATGTAATTGTGTAACCAATGACGTTGATTTGATGTTAGTTTATTATAATTTTGGTATAGCAAATCATCAGCACTAAGAAACTCTAATTGCTGTGATTGACACCACTTTTCTAACAAATCTGAGAGTGAATCTAGCATGATTAAATGTTAATAATGGTAGGGGAATTGCACCCCTACTTGTTAGTTAATCTTACTGATTAGCAAGATAATTGTCAATAATTGCGATCAATTCGTTACCAGATTCTGCAAATGAGAGATCATTAAGTAAGAATGTGACTGAAGAATTAACTGACATTTGTAATAAGCAAAGGGACAAAATACTGGACTTACATTAATTGAGATTCAAATTAAAGAGCATTTTCCTCTGGGGTCGCTCACTCTTGCCAATTAAATGCCAGTAAAAAGTCAGATCCTGGAAGAGGTTAAACCGCTTCCATACCTGACATAAATGGGACTGTGCCTACTTTGCTTGAGTTGTAATACCAAACATAATCCTTCTGAAATACTCCTCCATCGGGTGTTACTGCTGTTAGAAGAGCATTCAAACGTGATTTAGTGGTGACTGACTGCCAACCGCCATCGAGGATTTGGACAAATGTGTCTCCAACTCTTGCGATTAGGTTGCCATGTAGTCTAACTTCTGCAATGCGGTCATTAACTGTTACTGAAGTGTTTGCTTTTGAGAAGTTGCGTCTTGTTAGGACTGCTGCATTCATTTCAGATTCAATTTTACGCATGTTTAGAAAATTTGATTAAGGTGGAAATCGGTTGCCTTTGCTTCCGATATATTAATTATAGCAGATCTCCGCACTCTGTCCGCAACTAGTGGACACTTTATCAACTGGTTGCGGACTGGTTGCGGTTAGCAATATGCCGTAGTATGGTGTCCTTCTGTGAAAATATCGTTGACTATTCTCTGTATTCTGTTAATAGTCTTTGTGCCATAATTCTTGTGAGTAGGAATAACACAATTACCATAGGGTTTACGATACATATTAAGCACCCCACTAGGAATAACATTTTGCATAATGTTTTGTTTATCTTCTTTGTGTAACCTAATAACTCTACCGATAGTTTGCGACATCTCCACGATGTTAAGATTTCGCAACAATAACGTATGAGATAGTCCACTAACATTGATGCCTTCCGATAAGATTGAATAATGAAAGATAACAAATTTCCTTGCTGTGTCCTCTCCCCACTCTTTAAGAGTTTTAAAGAATTCCGTCCGATTGACTTTAGTTTTGTTAACATAAGCACCAAATTTACTTGTAATGTGTAATACGTCATAACCCAATTCTTCAAGTTGAGTTAATAGTTTTGTTTGACCTAACATTTTATTCATACACTTAGAAGATGGGACACTAATTAATACTTTAGCACCATCGTAATTCTTTATACTTTCAATGAAAGATTTAACTGTTAGTGAATGATGTGCGTGTGCATTATACTTGCTAAAATGTAAATCAACAGGGAAAGATTCGATCTTTGGTGGTATAATAGCACCACCATTTATCAAGTCTCTAGCATCAACATCCAGGAGAATTTCACCCCAAATGTTAACATTATTCATGCCTCTATCATGCTTATATGATATTTTAGGTGTTGCTGTAAAGTAATAACAACGTGATGCAATTTGACTACATGCACTAACACTTACGAAGAAAGATCTTGCTGTGCCATTGTGTGCTTCATCAAAATATATGGTATCAATGTTAATACCTGAATCAACAACTTTTGATAGAGAATGATAAGTTGTAAAGATAATTACGTTTGAATTGTTGTTAACGTAATCTGTAATCTCATCAGGTTTGGTAGAACTATTAAACTTAGTCCTTCCACTATGTGCATGAAATACATTCAAATCTTCATCGATTGATGTAATAAAATCATCACATAATTGCTGTGCTAATAGTATACGTGGTGCTACAATTACAGTTACATTGTTGTTAAGATTTGCCTTCAAATCTTCAATCATAATGTATGTTTTTCCACCACCAGTAGGCACAATAATTTGACCTACATCATTTTGATTCATAACATTTAGTGCTTCTGATTGATGTGGTCTTAGTTTAATGCTCAAGTGTGATGTTTGTAACTATTATTATAATACATGAAAAAGCACCCCAATGGGGTGCTGAGTGGACACTATGTCAACTGGTTTATTTGGTAACATAGTTTGAGACTTGATTGTAAGACCATTTAATATCATTCACTAGTGCTTTTAATTCATAAGTGTGAATGCTCCATCTGATTTTAATGTCATTAATATAATCAGTGGATTTGAGTAGAGTGGTCGGTCTTACATTTGTCTCAACTGTCTTGACTGGTGCTTTACGAGTCCTTCTCTTACGTGTAGTAGCAGAAGTGGTCTTTTTAGCAACTGGCATAAGTTGAGTTTTATGTAATGGTGAGCGAAACATTAAGCATGATGCCTAACTGTTTCGCATACCCATTATAAGCATAGATGGGCATTAATGGGCATAGTATAAGCAAATCGTTACATACTGTAATATTATGCTTGATTCATCTTTACTTGCTCTTCCAGTATCCTAGTCGTTACATCCTCATTAATATATCCTTCAATATATTCTTTACATGATGCTACAGTAGGGAATGCTGCTATCTTCTCGTATGTCCATAGTATATTTTCCTGGAATACCATAGGATTTAATACTTTATCAGTTACTTGTATGAATTGTTTCATACCTTCAGTATTACCTAGTTGGCATCCAATACGAGCATTAACACGATATTCTTCATCATTATCTGAAGAATAATATGTATTATCAACTATAGTAAATGCTGCTAGTTGTTTATCATTAACCATAATATTATCGTCAGTAATGTATACTGACTCATAATATTTCAATTCATCGTTATCCCTAATTGCATTTGTTATTTGTTTCATTCTTGCAACTCATCCAAACGATATTTGTATGCATTTTCAACTTGATCTAATAGTGGGACTACATCCACTAAGTTATCAATTTGTGCCAACATATCAGCAATATGCTTTGATACATAAGGTTTTTCAGTCCTAGCACTAAATGATAATGCGTCCCTTAAATATTCTTGTGATGCTCTTAATGAGTCTTCTACTTGTTTACTTAGTGCCATAATTAGTATCCATTAATGTAATCTGCTAGTGCATCGATGTATTCATCGTATGTAGCATATTTATGTTTAAATTGATCGGGGACTTCCATCACTCTGATCGGTTTATAACACTCCCTAGTAGAGTATCCCTTCTCATTAGCATAACGAGTAATGTAATTCTCCATCATAATAATTAATCCAATAGTTTTTCAAAGAATGATTCAATCTCTTTAGGTAAATCATCCATCATGCCATTATCTCTTAAGAGATCATATAATTTGATGAGTTGATATTGCTCATCCCATGTGATTTCATACTTATTCATTGGCATAACTCCTCAAATTTCATTCTTGCTGCCTCTTCTAACATTGCCTGAGTGCCTTTACTAAATGATAACAACTCATCTAACATATCAGGTGTTAATTTATTATGAGTAGCGAAACTTTCGCATACTTCTTCAAAGCAAGTTTCTAATAATGCTTCATGATGTAAAACTGACATTAGTAAGCAGACCTCCATAATTGTTGAATAGTTTCGATTGTTGGTTTAATACCTTCATTATATTCATCATTATCATCTTTAATATTATCCAAAGATGTAATGATTAAATCCCATTGATCTTCTGTGAAAAAATCCCACATTAGATTTAATTCTTTGTGAGTGTAATCTTTACCATTAATAGTAAACATGATTAATTACCTCTATCGATGACTTTATCCCATACAGATGAGAAGTGATCGTGAGTGGTGTCACCATCCTCGACAAGTCTTGAGTCGATGTCTAAGGATGCTGCACTTGAGAAGACTTGAGCAATTAGATCGAAATCTTCTTTTGTGAGTTGTGATTGATTCATTTTTTCGTTTAATTTCCTTGACTCTTCTATTATAGTCGGAAATGACCCATATGGTGACCAAGGTGGACAGTTTGGTGACTGTCTTTGTATTGCTGCTTCAACTTGAATCAATAAATCTTCTAAATCATCATTCCATAAAATGCCCTTGGGGACATTAGTGTCACCTCTTTCTTCATAAGGTTTATAACACCTCTTAAGAGATAATACACCTCTAATTATCTTCAGTTGATTTAGATTTAGATTGATGTCCATTCATACTCACATTGTTTATAATTATTCTATTATTATTGTAATCAGGGATAAACTCTAATTTATCTTTATGATGCCATAATAACTCCTCATAGAGTGCATTTAATCGATCCATGTCATCCCATAGATCTTCAACGGTGTCTCTATCTATCATATTATCCTGGAACTATATTAGCACTAAGTGTAATCAATTCATTGTTAGGGTTACTGTCATAACCAAATGTTAGATTACTAGGGAATGTAATAATATCACCTTCTGCCATCTTAAATGTTGCTTCAGTCATATTATATTGGGTTAACTGTTTACTATTAATTTGCATAATAGGATAATGATTAGATCCCACATTCTTTCTCCATTTAATATAACTATGTGCCTCTGGGTTGTAGTTAATTAAGTAGATAGAATGATATAAACAATTACTCACCTCATGTGGTGCATAAATTGCATCTTTATTTGCTAATTCTAAATATGATTCATTAACTTTAAGATCACAATCATAGTGCATTGAGTTATCATTATGCTGACTAATTGCCTTTTTAAATGCATCAGCAACATCAGGTAAATCAATTAATAGTTTATTACTTTCACCAATTTGTACAACATTGTGAGTAATACTTTCTCTACCTGATTTCTTCAATATATCTTCTTCACCCATCCAATTTAGGATTTGAGTTTTAAGATTATCGTGATTAGTAATAGTATATTTAGAGATAGGAATAGGAAATAAACCATATGTTTCATTGGTTATTTTATCTTCTAATTTATCACTTAGTGGATGCTTATCTGTCATTTTAATTAATTAATTGGTGGGTCTTGTTCATACCATTTCTTAGGTATTGGTATGTTTGGATCTAACATTGAATCATTTAATTTAATACCAGTTGGATTAAATGTAGGGAAAACTAATCCCCAACTACATCTATATCCTTCAGTTGGTGCTTCACCTCTGTGCAAAGTATAGGAATTAAATATAACTAATCTTCCTTCCTTAAATGATATTCTTTCCTCTTGATTGTCTTTATTAATTATAACACAATCTCCAGAATTGCCATATCCCATGTATATAACTGATAGATAATTTTCAGTTGGATTGTTTGCATCTGAATCACGATGATTAGTCCCTGACATACTATCATCTTTCAATGCAAATTGTCCATTATGTAAACATCTAACAGTATTAGTTATGTTTAATTCTTTACATATATCATTCTTAATTGCATCTATTAAGTACCAAATAAAATAGTGTGGTGTTTCACTTAGTTGCCATTGATCCTCAATGAGTAACATATTACCCATGAAACGTGCGTGAGCATTCTTCTTCCATGATGGATCAACTAAACTACAATTATCCCACCTGACTGGTATCATTGCCATGTAATCTCTTACATCTTTAACTAACCAATCAGGGAAATAATTATCTATTACTTTGTATTCACCTTCTTTCACGATCTTTCTTCGCCTGCGTTGCTTTAGCAATGATATTCTTTAACTCTTCAGTAGCATTTATCCTCTCAGATATTGACTGATTGAGTTCATCTGCATCCATTTCCATGTCTGCATACTTTGCAGTTAATTCTTGCAATTTGCGTAATGCTCTTGCTGCTTCAGTCCCTTGATCACTCATAATTTATAATCAATAAACTCTTTATTTGTGATGTTATTTGTTAACAATTCTTGGGCATCTTTGAGCAATTTTGCCCTATTGTCATGATAACTTATGCTATCTGCTAGTGCTGTCCTTACACACTTAACAAACTCACCTGGTGTGAGAATTTCACTCTCAACATAATCTACTATTGCATCACGAATATGCTCAACACATGCCTTTACATCTTGGTTATGCATTGCTGCTGGATGCTCTGTTTCTGTTACATTAATGTTAGTCAATGATCCTATACTCCCAATTAGTATCGTTTTCTTTGTTTATCCAAAACCAAAAGTCTGGATTATCTAATGATGAGCAAAATAGTTTATCTGATCTATTATGCTCTAAGCGTACAATATTCTTACTATTCAAATATGTACACCATGTGAGTCTTGATTGCTCACTTATGGGTGATACCCATACCTTCTGTCTAAGCATCTAGTCTAGTTAATAAATTATCTTGCAATGGTTTGACTCTATCAACACACATCTTATGATATGTATCATCAATTTCAAAACCAATGAAGTTTCTGAGCATTTCTAGGCAAACTTGGGCAGTTGTACCACTACCCATGAAAGGATCTAAAATTAGATCACCTTCGTTACTCCATGTATGTATGTGACCACGTGCTAATTCTTCTGGCATTGTAGCAGGATGTTTGTATGATGTCTTACTTGACTGTCCAAACCCTCCACTATTCTTAATCCTCCAGATATTAGTCCTCACACCCCACTCTTTAATCTCTTTACTCTTTTTACCAGGATCCTTGATTGATCCATCCTTACTCCTAGTCTGTGCATTACCCCATGACTGGTGACCTGCCCACTTATTCTTTTTATCACATAATAAATTAACTGTCTTTGGTTTACCCTTAGACAATATAAAACAATACTCAAATTGTTGAGTATATCTTACTGATTTAACACCACTAGCAAATGCTGTGCCTGTCTTCTCATATATCATTGTATCATGTAACCTTAAACCAATGTCCATGAAATGTAATGCTTGTCTGAATGATGATCCAGACTCACTCCCTTTAATGGTAGCATCATTTACATTCCACATAATAACACCACCAGGTTTCAGCACTCTATTTAATTGTGCTGCAACTGAATAGAATACATTCATATCCCATTTACTGCTGTCATTATATGTGCGTAGGTCATCATATGGTGGGGATGTAACAACGAGATCAACACTCTCATCATCCATCCTCTCCATTCCTGCTATACAATTTAACTTGTATGTTTTATTAATGTCTAGCATACTGCTTCTTTAATAAACTTCACCCACGTTGGATTTGATTTAATACTTCCACTATACACTACAATATCATTAAAGTCAACGTTAGACATGCATTTCAATGAACTAAAGTTAGAGGATCCAGACTGATCATTATACTCTGTCCACTTCCTTGCACTATCATCAATGGTGACTGTTTGCCACTCTGTTACTCTATCCTTTTCAATAGTATATCTGAATACTAGTGTGACCTCACATTTACTATCTAATACTTTAAGGTTACCAATACATGCTGTGGCACCATCCTTACCACCTGAGCATTTAACTTCTAATGGTATCTCTTGACCATTGCCAACATATTTGTAATCCATACCCTTACCAATACCTTCCTTAGTAATTGGTAGATCCTTAATAATATGTGTGATGCAGTTATTAATTGAGTTTTGAATGATCTTAGTTGCTGCCTGTGTTTGTTGGTTGCTATCATTCTCACTATCACCAACTAGATCTTCCCATGATGAATGCTCACAATATGGTGCAGTAATGAAGTGCTTGATGCACTCATTTATCATTGCTGGTAATTCTCTGTCAATGATAGCGATGCACTCATTTAATGTCTTTTCTCTGAGTTTCATAGGTCATTTAATTCTATAGTACCATTATAACTCAATCTGAGTCATCTGTATCAGCAATGCCACCAGTTCCTAAACTGGCATATAGTCCTAGTCTCTTGTTAATTAAATTACCATAGTCTTCATGCAACTCACATCCCAAATAAAATCTACCTAACTCTTTAGATACCATTGCTGTGGTGCCTGATCCCATAAATGGATCTAGAATTACATCACCTTTCTTACTACCTGCTTTAATGCATGGTACTATAAGATCTCTTGGGAATGTAGCAAAATGTGATCCCTTGTAAGGTTTATTTGTTACTGACCAGACAGATCGTTTATTCTTTGTTGGATATGATTTCTCAAGTCCTGAATGTGGTGCCAGTCCTGTCCCTTTGTTGTGATATTTTCCTTTTGATCTGTCTCTTGTTCCCCAGTCTTGTGCTGGTTCTTTGATTGCTTCATTATCGTAATAATAGTTTTTACTTTTAGATAATAAAAAGATATACTCATGTGATTTAGTACATCTATCCTTTACACTCTCAGGCATTGGGTTAGGTTTATGCCAAATAATATCTTGACGTAAGTACCAACCATCATTGCGTAGTGCAAATGCTAACATCCAAGGGATGCCAATTAAATCTTTTGATTTTAAATTCTTAAACTTATTACCCCTGACTGGTGTCTTATCAGGTAGATCTTGTTTAGTCTTACTTACTGATTGTTTAGGATAATTACCATCGCTACGATAATTATAATAACTATCACCAATATTTAACCATAGGGTACCATCATCCTTCAATACATCACGTACCAATCTAAATGTGTTGACTAACTCTTGTACGTAGTCCTCTGGTGTTTGCTCTAATCCAATTTGTTGATCCTCTCCACCATAGTCTCTTAGACCATAATAAGGTGGGGATGTAACACACATTTGGGCACTTTTGGGCAGAAATCCACTTAGTGTATTTCTACAGTCTCCATATAATATGGTATCCTTCATTCTTTCTTAGGATATGTTATATCATATTCTATCACGATTTTCTTGGACTGTCTACCCACTGAGTTACTTGTTTCAAGATATGTATACTCACCCTTGATTAATTCTTGCATAGTCCTCTTATCTAATCCACATAAGAATTCAGCATTCTCTATTGCTGCTTTAACTGACTCCAGACCATCAGGTTTCTTATCCTTAGTGAAACCATTAAGATCTGTTTGTTTAGCATTCTCTAATGCCTTGTCAATATCTAAATGAAATTCGTCACTCATTGCTTTGTTGTATTGCTGCGTGTCCTATTAATAATACTGATAAACTTATCACCAGCAAATGTACCACCTAAGCATACATCTATTTCATCTCCATCCTTCCAATTAACATCACCATTCATTTTGGTGTGCTGCATTGCAACTTGGATCTTATCAATTACATCTTGTGTTAATCTCATTTCTTTTTACCTGTAATATCTTCTGGTAGGTCTTCATTACCTGGATGATCTCTGATCACTCCCTTATAATTCTTCTTGTTATAAAAATGCTCATCCTCTATCTCCATATCATCCCACTCATGAGGATATACTAAGACATTACTCTCTCTGTATCCATGCATGGTGCCTTCTTCCTCTCTCCTATTCATACTAACTGTGATATAGTCATCACTTATGAAATTAATGGTGCCTTCTTCCCCACTCTTGAGTCTAACAGGCATGCCTCTCTTAAGAGACTTAAGGATGTTTCTCATTTCTATTGGAATTGCCTCCGCAATGAATAATGGTATAGTCATAAGATTAGATGATGGTCGTCATAACCATATTCACCTCTTAATATGTAATTGAATGCCATAGAATACCTCTCCTGATTACTATTATTAATACTAATAGAATGTGTTAAATGTGCAGGAAATATTACTATCATACCATCTTTAACTGGTATTCTAGACTCCCTCATATTATGAATGTTATACTCTTTAACCTCTGGATATAGAGTCTGAGTACACCATGTAGGTATCATAGATGGGACATAAAATATTATATCCCCACTATTAGGTGGTACCTTGAAATACATAACACCACTAAACATGGCATTATTGTGAGCATGACCATGCCCACTATCACCAGGATTATGTTTATTAACCCATGATGATGTATGTTCTAATTGATGTTTAGTCTCATCGACTTGTAACACATCATAGACATATTTTGATAAATTATACTCAACAGTTGCCCTTACTTCTGGTTGTGATTTCAACCACTGAGTCTGACTCATCCAACCGTTGCTATATCCTCCATTGTCTGATTGACATTGTGTGTCCATGACTGACTGAATCATATCATCAGTCATATCTGTTTTGTTAATATATAATGGTTGAGAAAATAATGGTACTATTTGATGCATCAGATATGCTTCATGTGCAGTTTGTCAATGATCGACTCAATCAATCCTTTATCGGCATCCGATACTTTGCCTTGCGATTCGCAGGCATCCTTTTGATAAAAGAATAATGCTTTCTTTAATAACTCTTTTTGATCGTGATCTAAGATAGCAGTTTTGAGTGACATGTACATAGTTGACCCCTTCCCCATTAGGTCTTTTGCGGAACTATTTATTAGTCTATCCAGTCTATCACTCATGTCAATAGAATGTCCTTGATTGTTTTGGAATCAAAACCGATGACTCCCATATCCATTGGTGGTGCCTTACCTACCTTATTGTCCTCCTCTGCTTTAGAGAATAAACCTTGTCTTGTATCTGGTTCCATATATTTGAATGACATAATATATCTATTCACTGGGTATCTATTAGTTGGTGGTCTCCCTGTGTGTGGTACCCGACCATCAAATAATACTATTCTACCAGGTTTAGGTGATACTATTCTTTGAGCATTTAACTCATGATCATAGAATATAGTTTCACCACCAAAATTAGGATGATCTAAATCTGGATTAAGATATAATAATACTGTCTTGTTATCCTCCACCCAGTACGGTGCATCAACATGCACACCTGGTGTATCACCAGGTTTTAAACAATTAATATATGCACTATACAACCACTCTCTTGGGGGCATTTCTGGGCAAACTGCTTCCAAATATGTGAGACATTCTAAGTATAGTGGATCATTACTTGCATCTAATCCTGTGTTATCAAAGTAAGTAGGATCATCGATTGGTACAAAATTATATAATTGATGTGTCCAATAATTATTACGAATATCTACCTCTGGTCTGTCTGGACATGGTGGATCATCAGTCCTAGTACACATGTAAGGTAGAAACATCACCTTATCAAATAGTTCTTGTGATGATAATTTAGTATCAAATACTTTAATGGGATAATTCATACCACTTTCTATCAATAGGTTTTAGGTGTGGTAACATATGCTGCATAGGTATGCTAACAGACAACCTCTTACCATCTGGTTGTGCTTGATGGTAACAACGTGCAGGTATGTATAGCATATCACCAGGTTTTAACACATGATCTATTACACATTCCATATCAGTTTCAAACTCTGCACCATCTAATGTAGTAGCATCGAAATCAAAATCCTCTTTTAATTGTGGTTGTTTCTTTACTAGATTACTACATCTATTATTATATACTTTCCAGTGTGTCTCTCCTTCTATCTGCATAATAAAATTATTTGCTGTGTCTTCATGTACTCTGAATGAATTACATTTCTTTAGACCAGCATAGATATGAAATGATGTCTTACCATCGAAGTATCTCTCAAACTCTCCTATTAATTCTTGCTTCTTACGAAATCCTTGATCAAAATTATTAATAATTAAATTATGTCCCTCCTCCCATGCTCTCATTAAATCTGATACCTCTGCACATGGTGATGACCAACAACGTTCATATTGTTTGATATCAAAGAACTGTACAATATCCTTATTAATAAATGTAATAGAATAAAATTGTGGGTTGTTGAGACAGTATTCTATATCATCCCACGTGGCGAACAGAGGGAGCATATCTTTATCAACAATACCTTCCCATAGATGTGGTTTATCATCTATCACCCAGTTCTTACTTGAATATAATTTAGTCAGGAGCGAAGATATCATGGTCGCATTTGAAATTAATATTTAATGTTACACGGTACTTATGGTCACCGTATGGATTGCTTGATGAATGGAATTGATGTCCATCAAATACAAATAAACTATTTGCTTGAGGTGTTACCCTCTTCTGAATAGTATATTCTTGATTCCTTGCTCTCCACCACCTCTCATCCACAGTACCACTCTTAGGGTCATCATACTGATCAAAGAATGTAGTATCACCATTACTATCATGAAGATAGTATAGTGCTGCATAATGATCCTCTTCATGGTCTGTGTGTGGTGCATTATGATGTCCATTCTTACCTATATCTGTTATCAATGCTAATCTTAACCTAAAAAATTCTAGAGGACATCCTATAGTATCTTGTATAGCATCTGTTAGTGGTAAGAAATAGGGTAACCAAGGACTCTCTACCCCTCCCTGATCTAATAAAACATGCACGAACCCGATAGATGTCTCCTTATCAGGTATCTTAACCTCTAACTCTTCACCACCAAATTTCATATCAGTTGATGCATCATAAGATATATCCTTTGATAAAAAATACCAAGGGAATCCATTTTGACCACTAACTATTTTATTTAAGCGAGAGAGGTACGTTTGCCCTATTATTCCTTTTTTGTGGATATACTGCATTGTCACGATAATAATCAGAGAATATGTGCATATTAAATGAGAGTGAGATCCTCTCTTTCTCAGTTGCACTCTTGTCTACACTGTGCATTAACCATGATGGAAATATTACCATAGTACCAGGTTTTGGTTGCACATACCATTGGTTAAAGTTATGTTGTTTCTCATGTCTGTCAAAATTCTCATCACATCCCCAATATTCTTTGAGACATTGCTCATGCATTGGTCTGTGGAATTTTAACTCACCACTACAACAGTTTGGTACCTGTGCATAATATACACCAGCAAACATTGAACCTGCATGCGTGTGTATGTGATTACTATTACCCTCTGTATTAATATTACACCACATATTACATAGTTTGAGAGTATATCTATTAAATCCATACTCATCACCAGCAGTATACATATTTGCTACTACATGGTTATGTAATTCTTTTAATGGTGTGTTATCAATATATGGTGGAATAAAATCATCAGATTGCCATCCTCCTTCATTAGATTTCTTCTTACCATCTGGATCCTGCTTCCTTACCTCATGTATGAAATCAACTATGACATCATTATCAATGGGGCAGTCTTCAAATATCCATATCGGTGTTGGAAATAATAATTCAGTCCTTAGATGCATCCTCAACTACCTCTTCAACTTCCGTTTCATCATCAACATTGAATACAAAATCACGTGTGGTCACATTAGGATCAACGTGCTTCTTATATAATGCTAGTGCCTCCACCGCACCACTTAATTTATTAAGTGTATCTTTCTTAGTCTGTAAATCTTCTAGTGAGATCTTAGTGATCGTACTAGTGTAGTGCATGTTGTCAAGTGCTTCCTGTAGTTTATGATATTCTGCTTTAGTATCTTCATACTGTTGTAGAAAGTTCATAACCAAATCATCAAAGGAAATAAGACCTTCAATACTATCAGGTTCAACTTTGTCTGTTAAACCTGCTTCCTCGGCAAGATTAACTTCTCTTACGTCTTCTGGCATTACTCAAACCTCTCTTTGTTTTTATTTAGGGATAAAATTAACTTTTGTTTGTCGATGCGTCCTTTTAATGTAGTCATCTCAGGAAAACTCATGTACCTATGATAGTCCATGATCTCATTGTTTTTAAGATCCTCTTCATTAGCATCTTCTACTATAACATCAAACTCATCATTATTCAACCATTGTCTTGGAATAGGAATCCATTGACATAATGGGGTACCTGCCTTAACAAGATACTCACCTTTCTCAACAGCATGCCAAAACAGTTGTAGGTTGACTTCATATGAATATGATGGATCCACTATACCTGTTGGTACACTGAATCTCTCTTCATCATGATATGGTACTGGTATTTGTATGAATACCACATCCTTATGTGCTTGCACTCTCCAAGGTAGTTCTAATTTAACTACCATTTCATTTGTTTCTTTCTGCTGATTAACTAAGTGTGACATACCCTCAGTCTGCTCAGGTGCATGTGCTTTAACAAATGATTTACCACCTGCATCAAATAATACCTGTGATATCCATGAGAAATTCTTTTTCTCACCATCTTGTGATATAACAAAATCAGCAGGACATTGTAGTACCCAACCACTCTCAAATAATTGATGCAATGCTGGACATGTTGCTGCATGTTGGAATAAACCATCATAGTCAGCATTACCAACACCATAATTAAGTAGATTAGTATGATGCTCAAATAGTTTCTTGACCTTCATTACTGGACAAGAACTATCCTTACCATAATATTTCTTTAGTGCATCCTTTACCCATTTTCTCTTTACCTTCTTAGCAGGTATCCAAGGTTGTAATGCAGATACACCCTTCTGTACTGAGTAGAACCTTACCCACTTCCTTTTCTTCTTAAACGGATTCCACATAGATATTATCCTTCAAATATTGATAGTGTGATGGTAACGTATCGACCCATTCTAACATATCTTTCTTGCTATTGCAATAATCAATATCATATTGTACGACATCATTCCATCGTTGTTCATCTGCTAGGTCATTAAATATAGTCTCAGTAAATGGTCTAATCCCCATGCCAGTAGAAATATAGATTGTCCCTTCACCTATCATATTAGGATCAAATGCTTTCTTATCGATATACTCAATAAATGCTCTGTAGTCCTGCAATGCATGTAGTGATGCTTCAGTAGAATCACCTGGTTTACCTAGAAACTCTACTGTATTAGTAGCATCCTTCCAATACTTAGTATCTTCTCTGAGACTGAGAGTATAATGTAGAGTCACGAAATTCTTCATGCTCTCAATTAATTTCTCTGCACTATAATTATATATTGACCTGTCATGATGTGTCACGTGTCTGTCACGAGTAGCAAGCACATCACTAAACGTTAATAGATTCTCATGTGTAGTTAATAGTCCTGTTGATTCTAATGGTTCTAAGAATCCATATGCTAGTCCAATACCTATAACATTCTTGACCCATGCCTTCTCATGTTTACCATGCTTAATTTTTATGGGCATTAATGGGCATTCTTGGTCATCTAGATACTCTCTAAATTCTATTTCTGCTTCTTCATCAGAGATATATTTACTGGAGTAAACATATCCTGTACCTATATTATTCCACATAGGAATATTATATACCCAACCATTACCAAGTGCAGTGCATTTGGTATAACAATACATCTGTGTTTCTTTATCAGTATACTCAACATGTGTTGCTAATGCTCTATCATTAAACAACATATTATTAAATGGTACAAACTTAACACCCATGTGCTGCTCTAATAACAGTGATCTAAATCCTGTGCAGTCAATAAACAAATCAGCACTAATTGCTTGACCATCCTCTGTAGTAACAGCAGATATATCACCATTAATAGTTTTAATTACATTGTTTACATCACCATAGACATGATGTACGCCATTAGGTACAGCAATATTATCTCTTAGATACTCACCAAACTTATCAGCATTCAAATGATATGATAGATCATCATCTGGTAGATACTGATTGCAGTTAGGTATCTCCATTGTCATCTTACCTGCATCAGCAACATAAGTTAGTTTGTTTACAAATCTAGCAAACTCTTCTGGTGGATACTTCTCTTTACCATATACACACTGTAACTCAAAGAATTTTTGTATGTGTGTAGCAATATGTTCTGATGGTGGTCCAAATGCACCAAATGGATATTGAAACTGCTCTCCTTTTCCTTCTCTAAAATTTTCAAATGCAATGGATGCTTTGTATGTAGCATTACATTGTTTCATCCAATCTTCATCCTTAAGTCCTAACCTCTTAAGATACCTATTAAACCATGCCAGTGTTGACTCACCCACACCAATAGGTTTGACGTTAGGTGATTCAATTAGACACATTTCAATATTTGGATGCTCCTTAGATAACAATGCTGCTGTCATCCATCCACTGCTACCACCACCTACAATACAAATAGATTCAACTTGCATAGATCGTATCCTTATAATAATCGTATGGACATTGTAGTTTATCTATACCTTTCCACGGATCTCTCACGTGCTCAGGTACTCCACCACCTTGATAGTAATTTAATTCTTTATAGAGTAGATCACTAAATGGATTCCACCCATGACCTGCCTGCACATAGAATGATCCTTCACCTGCTAGGTCTCCCCAACTATATGCATCACCAAATACACTTGATGGTAGTCCTAAATTCCTCTGGAATTTAAACATAGAGAACTCATCAGGATAATGCTTATCACATATATGCTGCCAGTATGGTGTGTCATTACGCTGTGTCAATGCAAAATGCAATGCTACAAAATGAGCAAACTCATCAAAACTACCATTACAATTATTATTAAATGTATCTCTCATCACCTGTGTAATAGTATCTCTACCATCCATAACACGCAAGAACATCAGTAAGAAATTATGAATGGATAGAATACCATTAGACTCTAGTGGTTCAATAAAACCAGCAGATAATCCTATTGATATTACATTACCATTCCACATAGTTTCTCTTCTACCTGATGTCCACTTAATAACACGGAACATCTTGTCAGAATATCCTCCCACATCTGACTCTACATTCTCTGCTAGGTAATCTCTAAACTCATCTATTGCTTCCTGATCTGAGCAGAACTTATCACAATATACATATCCACTACCTATCCTAGTCCATGTTGGTACATTCCAACACCAACCATTATCGAGAGCAACACAATCTGTGACTGGTTTCATTTGCTCTTCTTTATTATTATAGGCAAACCTGGTCACAACTGCACTATTATTTGGCAGTATGTCACTCATATCATGCCAAGGTGAATCATTTAATAGTGATTTGAATCCTGTGCAATCAAAATATAGATCTGCTTTAGGTAATCTCTTAGGATCTATCTTCCTTACTATACGTTTAACACCACGTGGTAATGCATAGTTATCTCTTAACCACTCACCAAACTTAACTGCATCGAAATGGAATCCACTATATTTGTGAAGATCCCAGTAATCATTTGTTAGTGGTAGTTTATTCTGTGTGCAACATGCTGCTGCATAACTATAGTCTTCAGCAAACTTAGAATTATTCCATCCATACTTCTTCTGATAATACCACCACTGTGCAGGTTCAAATAAATCACCCCTTGGAGGACCAAATGGGTACTGCCAAGGAGTGTCTCCTTTCTTATGAAAGTTATGAAATCTTACACTTGCTTTATATGTTGCATCACATGCCTCCATCCATTCCTCATCCTTCAGATCGAGGAAGTGACACCATAATCTAAAAAATTGTGTGGTTGACTCACCAACACCTACTGAGGGAGTTTTATCATCTTCGTACAAAACAATATCCCAGTCGGGATATGCCTTGACAAGCGTAGATGCTGTCATCCAACCAGCGGTACCACCGCCAACAATAACAATTTTCATAACGAATCTGTTCTGTCTTTTATTCTAACCTGGAGGAACCCAGTTGTCAACCCAAGGATCCCACGGATCTCTTCCAACTAATTGAATCTTCTTAGGATCTTGTACAAATTCAGGTATAGTTGATGGTTTAGTAACAGTTGCCTTTACATTAGCAACATGATCTTTCCACCTAGTACCGCCATCTAATGCGTCTTTGTACTGCATGTCCAACTGCTCACCCACATCACCATACGCAATGATGCGATCAACAACTGCCTCTTCTCTAAGGTCTTCGTTGTCATGGTGATCAACCAACACTCCATTGATCATTTGATGATCAAATGTAGCATCATCGGGCACCTCACACCATTTCATGTTGGAATCAGCACCTTCATAAATTTCAAATTTGTCTGCTTCATCGACGATATCAGATAATGCACCTGTATCTCTTTGAACGATTGCCCATTTAGCCATGATAGATTAAATCTCCTTCAGTTTTATTTATTAACCGTAGTATTCGTAAACTACAACCACACCTTCTCGACCTCTGGCACCTCTAGTACCCTCACGAGCACCGTTACCGCCAGCACCCCAAGCACAGTGTGATTGATGCCTGTGGGAATAATCTTGCTGTTGATGACTAGCAGGTTGTGATCCACCCATATAGGATGCACCAGCAGCATAGTTACCATATTTAGACCAGTTACCGTAACCATTACCACCGCCACCATAGGCGTTCATGTTACCACCTGATCCATTACCTCCATACCCACCAGCATGTTGCTGTGAGCAGTTGGCACCGATACCTGCTGAAGCACTACAGTATCCTCCAAAGGAAGATCCGTTACCATTACCACCGCAACCAGCGTAACTAGTACCACCACCTGGGTTTCCAACTGAAACACCTACAGATGATACGTTACTTACATCAATAACTCTTTCAGAGAATCCACCAGCACCACCAGATTCACATTTTCCTGATCCTCCACCACCTGCTCCAACTACTTGGACTCTAATACTCTTTACATCACTTGGTCTATACCATGTACCATTTGATGTCCATACTTGCATGGATCTAAATCCAGCACCACCACTACCTCCACCTGATATCTCTGATGACCAGACTAGGTTTGTACCATTGGTGCTCAGGAATTGTCCTGACTGACCTGAAAAACTAGGTATGTTGTAGTTAGAACTACCAGTAATGGTACCATTAATGTTTATATTCTGAACCCTAAGTGTCCCATTGCAGGTGATAGAACCACTCGAAAGAGTGAAACCACCGAGACCAGCGAGGTCAGTAACGCCTGTAACTTTAAGAACACTCATCCGTAAAACTCCTGAACGATAACGATACCTTCTCTTCCTCTAGCACCTCGGTTACCATGCTGTGCACCGTTACCACCAGCACCCCAGGCACAGTGTGACTGGTGTCTGTGAGAATAGTTACCTTGTTGGTGAGAAGAAGGTTGTGTGCCTCCTATGTATGACATACCAGCAGTGACGCAACCGAATGACCAGTGAGATCCATGTCCGTTACCTCCACCACCATAAACATTCAGGTTACCACCTGAACCATTTCCACCAATTCCTCCAGCATGCTGTTGTCTACAGTTTGCACCGTATCCTCCACTAGCAGAGCAATAACCACCGAATGAGGAAGTATTTCCATTTCCTCCACATCCTGAATAGTTAGTACCACCACCTGGGTTACCTACACTAACTGAAATAGAACTGGTATTCTCTACATTTATAACTCTTTCTGCCATTCCACCAGCACCACCAGATTCTGTATAACCTGATCCACCTCCACCAGCACCAACCACCGTAACGATGATAGTACCTACATCATCGGGTCTATACCATGTACCATTACCAGTCCATACTTGCATGGATCTGATACCAGTACCAGCACTGACTCCTGACCAAACATACTCAGAACCAGTGGATCTCAATGCTTTTCCTTCGTTACCACCCATAGGAGGTACAACGAATGTTGATCCACCTCGAATGTCACCATTTATAACGACATTAGAGCATGTCAAAGTTGTACTGGCAGTTATACCACCACCAGCAAGCATGAATCCCTGTGCTCCAGTTAAGTCTTTTAATGCTGATACTTTTAGTTTTGACATTTATCCGTAGAACTCATGAACGACTACGACACCTTCACGACCTCTTGCACCACGTCCACCTTCTCTACATCCATTACCACCTGATCCCCAGGCAGCATGTGATTGGTGTCTATGAGCATAGTTCTGCTGTTGATGAGATGCAGGTTGTCCTCCACCCCAGTATGATTTACCACATGTATGGTTACCATAAGTGTAGTGAGATCCGTGTCCTGATCCACCACCACCGTATATATTTAGTGACCCACCTGATCCATTACCACCGTATCCACCAGCATGTTGCTGAGAACAGTTAGCACCAATTCCTGCGGATCCACTACAGTATCCACCGAATGAACTACCGTTACCGTTTCCTCCACATCCTGAATAGTTAGTACCACCACCTGGATTTCCAACTGTTACTGATACAGATGATACGTTAGTAACATCAATCTGTCTTTGTGCTGTACCTCCAGCACCACCTGATTCCATGAATCCTGATCCACCGCCACCAGCACCAGTTACTGTAACCATAATGGTTTTAACGTCAGATGGTCTATACCATGTTCCGTTACCAGTCCAGACCTGCATAGATCTGATGCCCGAAGCAGTTGACAAAGTACCCCAAGTGAGTGCTGACCCATTGGTTGATATGTATTCATCAGCGTGACCTGATGGGTTTGGAAGAATATAAGCAGACGATCCTGCTAATGTACCACTGATCTCAATATCTTGCACATTAAGAGTACCATTGGCAGTGATACCCCCACTCGTGAAAGTAAAACCTCCAATACCACCTACGTCTTTTATAGCTCCCAGGTTTAACTGTGCCATACTAAACTAACTACCTGTATGTTTCTATTTATCATTATTTATACCAGATATCTCCCACCATGTCCTTGATTCTGGGCAAAAGGGTCATGCTCACTTATATCTAAGCAATTACTCTTACCATCGAAATCAGCAGACAAGTTGAATGCTATTGATATTCGGTCATCATCACTCTCATTAACTGTTACATCATGCTCTAACCAACATGGAAAATATATTAATGTACCTGCCTGTGGTTCAACCGCCTGGTAACCTATACCATCGCCAAAATATTCATAATCTCGTTGCACATGGACTAAAGGACCACGAGGATCCCAAAATCTTATTGCTCCTGAGTATTTAGGCACCTTCACATAGTATACTCCTGACAGTAATATATTAGTATCAGCATGCAGATGTCTACTGTTACTAGCACCTGTAGGATTTATATTACACCAAGAATATATCATAATATTCTTTAGTGGTTTATCCTCCCTCACTGGGCAATTTGCAGCAACAAGGTCGATCCAATCTTTATTATAAAACAAATCACCCTGATAACCTCCATTGCTAGAGTAAGGGTGATTGGGTTCAGTCTTCTGGAAATTATATATTTCCTCTTCTAACTTAGCATTGTCAAATTCAACGTGTTTAACCCACAGTGGGGTATTAAATATATTCATAATAAAAATGTCAATTAACTATAGTTTCTATAATGTCCTAAGACTACAAACTCTTCGTTTCCTTGTTGATCTTTAGGCACCTTATCTATGATAAGAAAATCTGCCATAGCATAGTCTTGACTCTGACCAGGTCCACCTCTAGTAGTGCACCATTCAATAGGACAATCTTGACCAAGTATAGTTATACTAGATGGCATTCCGTTGGCACCTGCATTCTCAGTTATAATTCTGAAATGATATAAACTACCATCACCATTGTGCTGATCCATATCATTTAGATATAATCTCCAGTTACCACCACCATTTCTTGTAACATATATTGTATTACCATTGTTAATACTATGAGTTACGTTACCACTGTAATCAGAATAGAATTTACAATGCTCTTTACGACCACCTGAGAAGTGCATTCCAGTTGATCTAAAATCTTGAGTTATTATATCTACAACCTCAAGGTTTAACATGTCATCACCACCGAGGATGTTCCATGTAGCACCATTCTCAATCGTAACTGTAAAACCGTTAGCAATAGTAATAGGACCTGCACTGAATCCATTTGTAAATTCAGCACCACCGTTAGCAACTGGACCTATAGTTAAGTTTTCTGCTATCTCAGTACCGTTAGTCCTGATGATACTATTCTCACCAACACTTGGACCTCCTCCACCTACGTCCGTCCAACCTGGAACTCCTTGGGCAGCATCTTGTTTATAGATCTGTGCCATGTCCTCGGTACTATTGTACACGATGGTACCATATGCAGGTGTGCCGAGAGCATTAACTGCGGTTTGGTTAAGAGCAGGTAGATTGAGTTGCTCTGTCAACTGTAGTGCCTCCATTATGGCACGAGTTGAAGCATCAATCTGATTTCCAATTATCTTGGTGGACATGATTACCCTTTAATACTATTTAGATTAAATAACGAGTTCACGTATCTGTATGTTATCTCCTGTCTGTGGTGTAGTACCAATAGAGAAGTCAACAGAGTTTGCAGTAACAGTATAATCAGTACCAGGTCTCTGGCAAACACCATTTAGGAATACTAATAGTGAGTATGCTGTGTGTCCTGGAGATATAGCAAATGATGTAGCAACACCATTTCCTGTATACATCACACCATTGTTATTGTTAGTAACACCTGTTGCGAGTGAATACTTATCTGCACATCCATATTTACCAGATACATCAATGTCACCTGTAATTGCTACATTACCTGTGATTCTCATTCTATTAAGTGCGTCTGGTGCTTCACCAATACCATAATGAGTCACACCTGAGAACCTATTAGATGTAATGGGTTCAGTGTCACTTAGACCAAACTTATACCAAGTACCTGAGTCATATATCCAACCTAGGTATGTTCCTGGAGTCCAGTCAACGTTATAACAAATATCACCAGTGTTGAATGCTGTACCAGCAGTAACACTTGGGTTACCAGTACCATCATCCTCTGCTAAGAATGTATTCTTCAAAACAGTACCATCATCGTTAGATAAGGTAAAGTTTAGTGTCTGCAATGTATCCTGAGAAGTTATCTTCTTCTGGAATGTAGCAGGACCAGAGAATACTGATTCCAACTGGTTAGATGCACCACCAATAACAGTCAATTTATCGGTAAGCACAATCTCACTGAAGGTCTCAATAGATGTACCTTCTTCACCCAACACGTTAAGTTGAGCAATATCTTCGTTAGTGATCTGACCTGTAACTGGGTTAATAACCTGGTTACCAACAAACAACTCACCATCACTGTTAACACCAGAGTAGTAAGCAACACCAGCAGATTCTTTAAGTGACTGTGATAGTCTGACCTGTGCTGGCGTTAACACCTCTACCTGTGTAGATGGGAATGCAGTTGAATAGTTACCTGGACCAAATCCAAGATACTCAAACGTGTGACCTGATGCTCTGAGAATTGAATATCTTCGTAACTCGCAGAGTACAGGTTGTACTGAGTTATCAGCATTTAGTTTGAGTGCTATCTTTCTTTCTTCAGCATCACCTAATCTAGCAGTAACACTAATACCATTCAATACGTTGGATGTAGTGTTATATCCTAGGTTATTCTCAGTCTCTAGTAAGAAGAACTGAGATGTCTCCTTAGTAACTGACCTCTGAGTATCCTCATTAGGAGTAGGAGATGCACCGTCAGTAGTAGTAACAACACCAAGTACTTCATTACTTGCGATTGAAACTGCTGCTGCTGGATCTGCTACTGGGTTGTCTCTGTCAAATGCAGGGTATAAGTCTACAACTAGTTGAGAGAATGCGAAGTCATTAAAGTTAGACGTTGATGGAGATACTGATGCATTAAGTAATGTCAAATAATAGATACCATCTGCCACACCCTTAACGAATGTTTGATATGTTTCTACAGCGTATATGTAATAAGCTTTGGTAAATGCTGGACTGTTTGTTTCACTACTTCGTGGTTGGAGAACAAAACCTGTAATAGGTGCTCTGGGTACAGGGAATGCATCCTTGTCCAATACATAGCGGTACCTGTAAATCCTATCAACCAAGTTTCTAGCATCGGGTACCCTCCTGATGAATGTAGTAGGTGTGAATCCTAAGTTCTGGTAGATACTGTTTGCTTGCAGTGTTGTGTATATGGTATTAGCGGATCCATCTACCTGTAGATACCACTGACTGTTAACACTATCCCACTGAATTGGTGACTCCTCATCACCTGCCTTAGTACCTGTTACTGTAGGTCCTGAAGGACTAATATCAGCATAGTGTGTAGTAGGTTCAGAAGCACCACTGGCAATTAAGAGCACATATAGGCGATCTGGGGTGTTAACGTCATCACGTCTAGCACCAATGGTATAGCCTTGGACTTTTGCTGGTGGTTTGCCAGTTTCTACTGTATAACCATATAAGAATAATTTAGTTGGGTCTGCAACACTCTTAGTTTTATTAATATCAATCGTTACCCAATTAATAGATATCTCCGATACATCACTGAGAGACTTCGGTGGGATTACATGTGTAACTTGCCCTGCCTTATCTTTCGTAAATGCTGCTGCCTTAAATCCTTTAGATCGGAGAGAAGTGTTACCAAAGTTTGAGTTTGAGTTGGTAATCGAGAGATCTCCTCCTGAGTCAGAGAAGAAATGGTCACCAAATCCGACTGCGAAAACGGATACGACTTGGATGAACGCATCGTTACTTGCGTAGATGTGTCTGTGCCTCCAACCCTTTCGGTATTGGGCAAGTCCATTAATGTGAGCACCAGACCCCGCAGCTTGGGGTTCATATGCTCCAGTAGTTTGGTTGTATAAGACGAAAGCTCTATCATCTTTCTGAAGGGATATGCCAGTAAACTGGGCAACAACCATTGACTTGAAACCTGTTGCTTGACTACCGTCAGCATGCATACCATTGATACCCCATACAGATCGTAGGGAGTTATTAAACACGTAAGGTGAAGCAGAGTCAACTGTATCAATCTCGACCTTGACTAGTACGTTGTTACCTAGTGCGTTACCTGATGGCTCAGCAGACATCTGGTAAGTAAATTGGTTACCTTGTGCACTGGTTACCAAGAATGATCCATTATAGAGGAGAGCATCTTGGTCAGTAGGACCAGTAACACCAGATATATTAACAGCGACACCCACGGAGAACCCATGATTCTTAGGGTTGCCGAGTTCATCAACTGTAAATGCTGTTGCAGTTTGTCCATTTCTAATGATCTGTGATACAGCGAATTCATCAGAAATTGGACCAACAATTCTGTTTTCCTCAACCCTTAACTGCATCTGGTCTTGAGAGACTATACCAGAGGTATCAGGGATAACTGCGTAACCTTTTGATATCTTCTGATAGTATAATTCTAGATCTTCTACGTTAGCAAACTCAAAACAGGTGAGTTTATGGTGTGAGAAGTTAGGTGCAATCTGTGCTAAGTCATCACGATAGTATACACCAGTGTTGTCACCATCAAAGAATGACATCTGCCAGAAATAGCATCCACCAGTTAGTTTGAATATACCTGATGGGACAGGTTCGTTAGCAGCAGTTATGCCCAGTGATCCTTGTACTGTAGGATAAGGAACATACTTAGGAACAATTTTCGTTCTTCGTAGGTCAGATCCGATGACAGATACACCCCTTGGTGCGATAATCCCACCACGAGTCGAATTGAATTTGTAAAGTTCGTTAGAAGCGGATGTGAGGTCAAAGTTTGTATTCTCATTAAATGGTTGGATCTGGTTATAGTCTGCTATACCAGGTCTGTTGTCAACAACATACTCTGATGGATATAGGTATATACTGAATGCGTCGAATTCGTCGTTTGAAAGACCAACTCTGTATGAAAATCTTGCTACTTCAAGGAAAGCACGTTGTAACGTCTTAAATGGACGCAATGCGGAGTTACCTCGGTTATCATATGCATCCGATGCATCAAAGTCGTCGGGGTTGACGTATATAATACGACCAGTCCTCGACGTTATAATATTTTTAAGACGTGTTAGTGCCATCTAAAAAAGCCCTTATTCAGTTATTTATTTGTGGTTTAACCACCTGATTGTATCTTGGTCATGTTGACTACCTCGTAGTCCTCACTTGTTGTTTCAAATCCATTAAGGACGTAACTAATATCACCTGCTGAAGAATAAACAAGTAGATTCTGACCAGGACCCACTATAATTGAACTATTCTTGTCTGTAACATTGGCAGCAACTGCTTTACCATAGAAGAAGTAATCTTCATCTGAATATAATCCAGTTTGGTCTGTGTGAATTGCTGTGCTGATTGTATTAACATCAAATGTCAATGCAGCACCACCTCCACCTCCTAACTGGGAGTCATTAATTGTAAGAGTATCGGATCCAGCATGACCATATCCACCATTTAATAGTGTGATAGTCGCTGCACCTGATCCATCCACTACAACAGTAACCTTGGTAGATGCTATATCTCCAGATCCACCTGTTGAGTTAGGTGATATGTTAGTGTATGTACCAGCAGTACGAGATCCGTCAGCACCACCAATATTATTGATAGTGAGTGCCTTACCAGTCCTTGCTGTTGTAAGATGACGTACTCCATTGTTTAATGTAGGTGTATCATAGAATGAATCATTAGCAGCAAATGCTTGTGATCCTTCTCCGATAGTTACCTTCAAATGACATGATGCTGGATACCAGTCTTGGACATATCCAAAAGCACCAACTGTAATACCACTCTGCTGAATAGTCTGAGTAGTAGCAGATATAGTGAATGTATCCGCAGCAACAAGTGTCTCACCCTTCACATCATAGATGTATATCTCATTATATGCTGGGTTGTCGTTAACACCTGCAACGAAACCAATACCAGTAGTAGATCCAGCAGGTGTGCCATCTGCGTATGCGTTTAGGTTTGCCTGTGTATCAGCAGTAATGTCAATACTTGTATATGCTCCACTTGAACCAGCAGTACCTACCTTGCTGACTCCAGCAGTATATTCAGTACCTGATCCGTTAGTACCTTCAGGATCATCTCCAGAGAATTTCAATGGATAGTTAGTACAAGTAGAATCTTCTAAGTTATACTTGTATGTCCTGTTAAGGTCATAAGTGTTAACAGTCTGAAGAATATGATCAGTTGCTCCAACAGAAGTAGTTGATATAAGATACTTCTTGTTAATAACTGCACCCTGTGCAGTGTTGAAGTTTAGAGGGACAGTAGCGTTAGATGAAGATCCAGTTACAGTCTCACCCTCACTGAAATAGTTTAGGAGATAAATTCCGTTGTCTGTAAGTAGAGTTACGTTAACACCATCGTTGTGGTCAACGTCAGTTGTACCATAACGTCCTCTTACAACACTAAGGTCGTTACCATTAACTTCACTAACTTGCATCAATTCGTTATCAACGATGATGATAGATCCAGAAGTGAATCCAGTAGAGTTAGCAACTGTTAATACAGTATCACCAGCAACATAAGTTGCACCCTCAGCGATAGTTGATACAGTAGCAGAAGCAGACCAAGCATTAATCTGACTACCAGCAGGAATGGCAGCAGCAGTAGATCCCAGTTGCCCTCTTGTTATCTGTAAAACATTAGTGGTTGTATTAATACCAGAAGAGTTGATGGTTATTACCTCACCATCTTGGAGTGTTGAAGGATCTGTACCAACACCTGTAAGATACATACCATCTGCAAGACCTGTAGTCCTTGAGATGTTTACTGTAGTACCATTAGCAGCAATATCTGTGTATTCTGTCCATACAGCAGTGCTTGCATCCATTCCCCTGAATGTTGCTGTGAAACCTGAAGTTGCTCCAGTTAATGTCTCACCACCAAGGAATGTACCTGCTTGGTTATCTCCACTAATAGCAGTACCACTAATATCTAATACCTTTACGAAGTATTCTACATCATCAGTAGGTTTGAATACATCTAGTATGGTAGCACTAGCACCATTAGTAGTTGTAAATGTAGTACCTGGGATTGCTGCTGAATCTTGGAATCCAGGTTCAATTTTAATCTTGTATGCCGATATGGGGTTACCCTTAGCAAACTTATAGTCGGATGTATTTAAACCATCCAAATGCAACACTTGCTCATAATCACGAAGTGCTGCTCTATATGAAACACCACTACCAGATTGATTGCAAACATTTAATACTGTGCTTGCACTCTTATCAATAGGTGTCCTATACAGAACTGTATTTGTAGTTGCACCAGGCTTACTGGCGGCTAATCTTCCTGCTGTCATTTTACCATCCAGACATAAAGTGTTGTTGTATTCTTAATTGTCCTCCAAGGACAGGGGCTGCGAGTGCTCCACCGAATGTAATAGCAACTTCACTAATGTTATTAGTAGAAAGTAGCGTAGCATCTGCATTTGGGAATTGAATCGTAACACTGTCATCAATGTTACTTGTATCAATCGTGACGATTCCGTTAAGATCGTCTGGATTATTTATCTTCATCAATTCCATCGTCTTGTTAACAAGAGTCTGGGTCTTCTTCTCTGAAACAAGCATATTAGGATCAGATCCATTATTCAATGGTGCTGTAACCTCATTATCTGGAAAACTAAAGACGTAAGTCTGGTTATCCTCTATATTAGATAGATCGAGTTGAATCTTTCTACCTTCTCCATCTGTGACATCAGTATCACAGAATACTGCACCCTTATAGACCTTATTAGATACAGTTTGAGCTGATGCTTCACCAACTACCTTAATGTTAAGATCGGGCCAAATAACAGTACGATCCTGAGTTAATTGTGAAGAATCAAATATTACATACTTGGTAGGGTTATTCTCATCATTTGAAGGTGTGTTTGAGAATGTGGGGTTAACCAAGTTTTTATTGAAGACATTCTGCTCAGTAATGTCATCAAGTAGCGTAGATTGTGTATTAGCAGCACCAAAGTCAGGTAGTTTGTATGTGTGAGCACCTGGTGATTCCCATGCGTCAGTCTCAAACTTAGCAATCTTTGATGTATCTGTAGATCCAGTAATCTGTAACTCACTGTCCTTAATAAGGATAGTCTTATTAGTTAGAGTCTGGAATGTGTCATTAGCAACAATAGTAGTACTTGTGTTAGTACCTACATTAGGTAAGTCAAAACGACGTGTACCTGACTGTGTAGAAATAGTATCTACGTTGAAATGTGCTCTCTTAGCAGGGTTTTGGTCACCTGAAAGATAGAACTGTGCGTCAGTCTGTACGAAATCACCGTTAACAGTAAGATATCCACTACCCTGTGGAGTGAATTCTATACTAGAAACTGCCGATGCAGTATCAATCGCTCTGATAATTAGAGTACTTGATCCATCGGTATTTGCTCTCCTAGTATTATAGAGAGATGCACTACCAAAAGTAATACCTATTTCATCTACTGCTGACTGGTAGATACCGCTATCACGGTCTAAGTCAAAAGCTAGTCCTGGCTGGGTCGCTGTTCCTGCACTAAGTCCACGAAACAGTTGGTTTATCTTGGCCTTTCTGTTTGGTATTAGTGGGTCGGAAATAACGATGGGCAGAATAGCTTCACCAGTTACCAATCCATCTGCAATAGTTTCTAACTGGGATATTCGTTTAGTTGCCACGAAATTTCAACACAATTTGCTACAGTTTTATTTATACGACTTACGGGCTACCCTTCTCACTAGGTATATCCTCGTAGGCAATAATATTTGTTAAGTGAAAAGTGGTATTTGTTGATACCAACATATAAATAGTGGTAGAATCGAGGCAAACAAGATGAATTGAAAACTCTTTTGTTATTTTCCCTAATTCTACTGTCCAATGCATAACCTTAGACCGCAAAATCAATTAGCTGAGTGGAAGCACTCTTCAGACCGTTGCTTAAACACACCACAAGACGACTTAATCGACGATTACTTCTCTTGTCTTATTGAGAGTAACAGCTATGAGCAAGAAAGACTCTGTAGACATTTGCTCTGCTAAACTCTGGAGTGTTTTTATCTTTTTCCCTATGCAACAGCGACTAACGAGATGCATACAGTAAAACCCCCGAAAGGGGGTTTTTTATGTCAAGAGGGAAACTCTAGATTATCAAGAATCTCTCTGCGTTTTTCCCAAGTGTCACCACTTGTGGATCCTTTACATGGGTTTATACATCTATCATCACCAAATTGATTACAAACTAAACCTGCTAGATCATGGGGATCTCCCCTCTTACCTGTTGACCAATAAAGATCTCCTCCATACCATTTTGCTTCACACTTTGGACACGTTGCGGTACTAAACTCATCCATGTTAACTCCTGTTAACGTACTACTGGCAGAAACTTAGGTCTTTCCATGTCAAGGATTAAAACATCGATGACTCTATTGAAGGATCTAGACATCTCACGATAACCAGACCCAACATATAATTGACCTGTAAACACTGATACTGTTGCTATTGCCCAGAAGATGTAGTAGAACTTACTCTTCACTTGGTTTCTTCTTTTCTCGCTTTTCAAACTCATCATCTTTCATACTTTCGACTATTCTATCATAGTCTGCTGCACTGTCAAGCAGAGACTTCTTTAACTCCTCTAGTGACCATTCAGATGACATCTAAGTCCTTACCATTTCTCATATTTATGGCAGGAATGACTGGAATAGTATTTCTAGATCTTGATATCGTTGCTTGATAGTCAGCATCAAATATCTCTAGTCCTTTATCAGTAAGGATATGTTTATACATTCCTTCAAAGATCTTAGGTGGCATGGTGACTACATGTGCACCATTCCAGAATGATCTGGTTACTTTATATACATCACGGATAGATGCTGCAAGAATCTGAGTCGTTGCTCCTTGCACTCTATACACTTCACTTATTGACCTGACAACCTCCAGTCCAGCAACAGAATTGTCATCCAACCTCCCAATAAAAGGAGACACGTACGTAGCACCTGCCTTTGATGCAAGTATAGCCTGAGCTGCGTTAAAGATAAGCGTAACATTTATTCTCACTCCCTCGTCTGATAATACTTTACATGCTTTCAGTCCTTCTGGTGTGCATGGCACCTTGATTGTACAAACTTCGGGGAATTCTTTAGAGAGTCTTCTACCCTCACCAATCATATCCTCGACCACCTCCATGCTAATATCTGGTATACCAGACATTGCTAACTCACGATAGACATCCTCTGGATCTCTACCACTCTTACGAATAAGGGATGGATTTGTTGTGACACCATCTATCAATCCAGTGTCATAATGTCTCAAAATAGTTGGGACATCAGCAGTATCTAAAAAGATTTTCATTCAGGAACTTCCTCATAATTTTCAACAAATTCTTCTACTGTAAACAGTAGAGGATGACATAATTCAGATATTAGATACTGAGAATACCTATACATATCCTCCATAGTATAACTCTGATTATCAGCAGCTTCTTGCTGTATTTCTTCTATTGCCATTGGTGTTGGCAACTCATCAAAGGTAAAGGGTATACCTTGTATATACCACATATCTACTACTTTATCATCTAAGTAACAGTAGTTGCGTGTGATACGTCCTTTCATGTCAGAATCCCTCTGTCATCTCCCTCATAGATGCGTCCACAAATGCTCGTGTTCCCACTGGATCGGGGACGAATTCATCAGGGTTTGGTATATTTAGGTCTGGTGCTTCGGGATCTTGAGCAACAGACGCAACTGGTGAAATGATGCAAACAACACCATTCACAGTTGTAACTCGTAATGTATTTCCTTTCTCTACCAGTCTAAGTGAGAAAGGTACATTCTCTTGAAACTCTTCTTGTGTCAGGTTAATGATGTTCATAGGTATGTAATCTGATCTTCGGGTACCATATCTCGGAAGTGCTTCAAGGTCTCTGTGAAACCATCCACTCCGTCTGGACTGAATTCCCATGTCACGATCTCATCGTAACCTTCATTGTCCATAATTTTGACTTCTCGTCTCGCAACGTTCACCCAGATATGCTCTAGGTAAGTTTCGTTGTCACCTGTGATTTTTGCCATGTTGGGGGTTTACCTGAGTGTAGTATACACTAGTTCAGCAGAACTGGCAACCCAAAGACCTGACAAGGACCAGCTGCACAACCGACTGCCATGTAACCAGCATTAACCACGTATGCTCCTAGACCACTGTTACACTGGTTAATAATAGCACCCTGTGGCACAAACTCAGCAATAACACCAGTAGGTGCTGCGATGAATGTAGCATGGAATGCATTGGTACTACCAGCAAGGATGTCTGCCATACTACTAGGCATTGTCTGACCTACTGAAATTCTAACTTGTGTTGGTGGTGCAACACCTGGGAATGGTAAGTCTGTGGTGATATCAACAATACAACCCTTAACCATAGAGAATTGTCCAGTCAATCCTGTTGATACCAGATTGAATAGTGCAACAAACTCAAATCTACCTGAGTTTAAGAATGATGATATCCAGTTGGCCTGGTTGATTATCTCACCATCAGCGATGTTTTCAATAGTATTACCTTCTATCTTGACGTTTTGTGAGTTAATCATCACCGACTCAATACCAGCGATACTTGTCTTCGCTGCTTGATGTTTGTATTCACCACCTACTGATATATCTCTATCACCTTCAAATCTTTCAGAAGATTTCTGCTCAGTGCTATCCTTCAACTCACCTGATAACTGAGGACCAAACTGGGTTCTACCCATGTGGTCAGCACCAGGATCAAATGGGATATCCATTACTGGATAGAAACCACCTAGATTCTCTTTCTTTAGTATCTTATCCCTTGACTTCTTACCATATAATTCTGCTTCTTGATTTAGTGACTGTGACTGTGAAATAGTATCTGGTGGCACTGTACCTTGAGTGACATTAGTATCTACATTCTTCATAGCATCACCACCACCACTAAGATCAGGTGACTTAGAGGATCCTCCTGCTTCTGACTGTGGTCCTTGAGAGTAGTGACTATTCCATGACCCTGCTACCTCTTGGTGCATGTTACCCATGACCTTAATATAGAAGTCACCTTCTACTGTTAGACAGTAGTTACCTTTAATATTCTCGCACTTGTCCTTAGAAATGATCTTAGTCTCATTGTTAGGTACATTCCAGTGCACATTACCAAACTTATCTTCAAAACTACTGACACCACCAGGTCCAGTGACTACTCTCTTCTCTTTCTTAGGAGTAGCATCATCTATAATTCTAGTACCACTAAGTTGACTGGTAACCTGCATCAGATATGGATTAGTATCCTTAAACATCTGATCAATATAACTACCCATCGCCTCCGATTTACTGGTAGGAGTAGCAGACATATTTAATGAGGTTAGATCTGATCCTGATGCACCAATCAAATCATCTACATTCTCATAGGGAGTACCTTTAATAGCATCTTCTATGTTATCGCACTCGGTGGATCCTATCAGTGGGAACCACCCTTTGGACTTCGGCCTCTTTATCTTCCTGTTACAACTCTTTTTAAATAGTGCTCCTAGAATTGCCATAAGGATTTGAAGGAGACTACCCCAATCTAGTGAGGTGAAATCAAATTCAAATATACTCTGCACTGTCTGACCAAGTTGCATTGCCTTACCTAGCATTCCTTTGGCAGTGCTGATAGCAGAGATAACATCACCAGCAACGTCCTTAACACGATTCATTGCTCCAGTGATACCCTGAAGGATACGGTTGCTTACTCCTTTAACAGCAGAGTCAATAGTCTGACCTAATTTAGACGTAGCTATCTTATCTATTGCAAGGCTCGCCATTTGGTTAGCGAAGTTCGCAGTATCACTCAGTGCTCCCTTCACCAGTCCTAACCACATTGGTGTCTTAGCACAGAATAGTGCGAAGATCTGATCCAAGAATGACATTAATAGGTTAACAACTATCAGTGGTACGAATGAAGATACAATCTTCACTAACATTCCTACAACCTCAGCAATTAACTTTGCCATCACCTCTTTCAAAGGTGCAAGAATACCTGCTATACCACTAGATAAGAAGTTCATTACCTTACCTAAGTGCTCTCTGATCTTATCTCCTGCAATAGTCTTACCACTAATTAAAGATATCAATCCTTTCTCAGCTCTACCCAATGCTGCTGACATATTACCCAGCTCAGACAGCATTCTCTTTAAATCTTTCTCAAATCCACCACCAGCAGGTCCAGCAACACCATCACCAACACCCATCATCTCAACAGGTGGTTTAATACTATTTGTTACAGAGTTACCAGGTGTAACTGCCTCTGCCATATTAATACCAGCACCTCTTGATTCCTCTTGTGCTCCTTCTAGAGTTGCAGGTGTATTCTCATTCTTAGGGAATGAGTTACCAGACCTTGCATTCATGTTAGTAAGGTCAGTCTGCTGTGGAGTATCAGTCTCCAATTCTACAGCAGCAGTTGCATCAGCAATAGTTGTAGCACCATCAGACTTCTCTTGTGCAAATCCTCTGAATGCACCCATAACAACTGGTAGTTGTGCTTCTTCACCATCAAGGAAGAAACCTAATACCCATGCTCCTGGTTGTAATTCTGTTGTAGTACCTGCTGCCTTGGTTTGTGGTTGGTCAGTTGGTAGTAATACTGTTGCCCAAGGTAATATCTCTGGTGGGACTTCTTTTAAATATGCCTGTCCTTCTCGGTTACCAGTGTACCAACCAAGAATACGCACCTTAATACGACCCAGTTCAGCAGGATCCCGAATCTCTTCGACTTCTCCTACCCACCAAGTAAATGTATCTCTTCCAAGATAATCGGTCCGTACGCCCATAGTATATCAGTTGTTTCTTTTATTTATCAAGTCTTTGGAAGCGAAATTCACCTTCCGATTCTTCCTTACCCCATCGAAACTTTCCAGTCTCTAGGTCATATCCAGTATCAATGGCACGATATTCGTCACCATTAAATCTTATCTTGGAGACCATCCTCGTATCACCTTGGATGCATTCTCCATCAGTATTACCATTCCACCAAACTCCATCCCAGTGCCAAATGAAAGGACAGGAAGCAGTATTAGTGACAAGGTTAGTAGTTTTAGTATAGACGATGTTTTCATCCATCCGTGCCCACTGGTATTCAATGAAATTATATGGATCGTCTTCTCCCTTATACTTATACCAAGACTTTGCTTGAAGTCTACCGTATTCAGGTTCAGTAATTCTAATATCAATCTGAGGCCACTGTGAGGGATTAGAAAATGCTTGGTTTCTATTCCTATAGTGACCTACTACCTCATTAAATAACATCAATCTCTTTCCAATTCATCGGATCTATAATAGCAAACTCATTATTATTTTTAACACCTGACGATGTAACTATTATATCATAAGATACTGAATATCGTGGAGTATTACCAAGATATACTTCTACCTCATGCTCTAAGTGAGATGGGAATATGAATAGTCTATCCTCTTCTGGCACATATTGTGTGTCACCATAAGTTAGATCATTATGTGACTCAACATGTATAGGCATCCTATGGGTGTTAGGTGAGTGGAATTTAAGTTTCCCACCAGTAAGTGCATTACCTGTCTTAGGATAATATACTACTGATAACACTGAGTTTGGATGTGTATGTTTATATATCTGACCACCTTTCTCTATGATCACGGGCCATGCCTTTGATGCAAATATTTTAATCTTATCTAAGTCAACATTAAAATGACTGAGATAATTTTTACAGTGAAAAGAGATCTCACTGTTTAACCAGTAAAATCTCCTATCATTAAACATCTTATAATCTTGGTCGTTATCACCCGAATAACTACCCTTCTCTACCCTATCCGACTTAGAATAGGTATCATAAATCTCCTCAAAATACTCAAGCATTCCTTGCTTGGTATCTTGGGATGGTTTTAAGTCTTCATGATATATTACGGTTGGAAACCAGAGATCAATCGTCATAAACTAAGCATTCAGGTTCATCAGGATGCTGATCGCAGAATAATTCTAACGCATTAGGATCATGGTGATCACCAGCTTCAATCTCTGCTTTATGGTGGTCAGCATATTCTATAAGGTCGTGCAACTCTTCTTTATAGTGACGACGAGCAGCAGGATTTGTTTGAGGATCTTCTAAAATATCCTTATCATGCTGTATGTGTTGCTCTATAGTTGTCATGGTTCTATCGAGTGTGTGTAATTATTTATCTAATATTCTTAGGTATCGAGTCTCGTACTAGGTATAACTTGGTAGTTAACCCCTGTCTATGGTAGATATGTGTTAATCCCGCAATAATATACTTACCACTGAACTTCCTATCCATCAAAACTTCTTCACCTTCTTCAGTAGAGGAAGGTATCTTTACGTCAATGACATTACCTGCTGTTAATGCTGTATTGCCAGGGACAGTTATATTTAACTTGATTGCCTTGAATAAATTATACCTTGCTGCTGCATATTGTGCAACTGCCATGACATCAACATCAGAGTTTGTTCCGTTATTCACATTTCCAGTACTAGTTTGATGAGTTGCACCAGGTAATGCTCTTATCTTCATCCTAGTAGGTTGTGCCTTTTCCACATCAAAGAATTCTGGCATAACAAATGGTGGTTGTGCTTGTTGACTCTTAGCATCCATACCATCTACCACCTTATTTGCCTTACCAAATACCTGATTAAATGTGAGTACCTTAAGATCACTAATGGTACCACTAGGTACCTGTGATAATCCAGTCCCACCCTTGGCATCTACCTCATCAGTATCTGCTTCATCTTTAGCACCAGATACAGGTGTATAACTATTCTTCTGCACTCCCATTGATATACCTATAGCAGATGTCTTATAGGTACCCATCCTCATGTTAGCTAAGTGATTTGCTTTATCAGGATATGTTATATTCTCAATAGCATACCTTTTATCTGCTCCTTCCTGAGCACCCTGAACATAGGTGTATGTGTAGACACCATTCCTAGTTGCTTCACCCTTAGCAATACTATCAATAGATCTGAAATTAAATCCATTTCTATTTGACCAGAATAAGAATCCAGACTGTTTACTCTTACCACTACTACCAGTGAGTCTAGTTACCTTATCAGATAAGAAGTGAATAGCATCACTGGGTTTCCAACTACATGCTATGAATGTATATTTGGAATGATTCTCAAAATTATATTTGTTTGACTTCCCAGTCCCAGCAGTCCCAAGATAATTATCACAGATATACTTTGGTACATTCTCAGCATCAATAGACTTCTCTCCAGGTCCAAATGCTTTAAAGATCTTATTACCCTCATCCTTATACATCTCTGGAGATACACAATGTAAGATATACAACTGCCCTCTCTCAGTCTTAGATATACTACCAATCTTATATACTCTCAACTCAGTCTCTAAGAAATCCTCTCTAAGAGCAGTACCAGTTAACATCTTAATGATAACTTTCTCACCACCCTGTAAATTCTTATTCCAGTCAATAGCATCTAATATACTGATATCACATCTTAAGAAAGAAGATTCAACAGATTCATGGTATTGAAATTCCAATACCATCTCAGTCATATCATATACTGTCTTACCGTCTGCTGTCTCTAGTTGTAACTTATGGATCGCAAAGTCTCTAGCATTATCCTTATCGAACGTACCTGATCCCGTACCACCTGTTATACCATAACTGATGGTCTCCCATGCATTAGCAACATTATTAATGAATTCTATTACTGGCATTTACATAAACTCCACAGGATCTGTCATAAACTCATTGATAATACCAAACTTAGGATAGATATACTTATCAGCATCATGATCATCATCACCAGGAATAAAGATAGGAGTTTCTTCACTAAGATCAGCACCACCACCCATTGTTGATCCAGTTTGATTTATAATCTGAGTATTAGCACTATCTTGAAGAGCATTCTTTAACTTCTCATATCTTCTCTGCATATCTTTCTGCTTTGCTTCTTCTAACTTCTGACCTATATTATCCTTTAATCTCATAGCACCATCCAAAGTACTTCCACGTTTGTCGAAGTCAGTAAGACCCCCTGTCAATTGATCAGCAGCACCTGCTAACCATCTCCATACACCACGTGGTTTCTTTACTTCACCACCTTCAGCATACTTATGCAGATGTTT
>Ga0207993_1000010_pt1 | contig 94939 bp, 57 predicted proteins | sample ETN01SmetaG_2_FD_185791 | JGI IMG/M metagenome (GOLD analysis project Ga0207993, IMG submission 185791) | Marine microbial and viral communities from oxygen minimum zone, Eastern Pacific Ocean - ETNP2014F12-01SV265 (SPAdes) (version 2) | ecosystem: Environmental > Aquatic > Marine > Oceanic ...
ACCCCTATACCCAGCTCATCCGAGCGATTTGCACATCAGCAACGGTTGGATCCTCCACCCAACTTTCATCGGGCTTCAATCTGGCCAGGCATAGATCGATAGGCTTCAGGTCTCCCACTAATGACTCCGGGCGAGCACACCCAGTCCCTCACCGCCTAAGCGGCTGCGGACCTTTCGGTTTCCCTTCGGCTTCGGAGATCAACTCCTTAACCTCGCCATTAATCAGAACTCCCAGGGGCATTTTTCGAAACGCACGAATAGACGCTGCTCATATCTTCGCTTTCACGCCTATTCAGCTTGTTCCCGACTGGTTTCAGGGTCTTTTCACATCCCGCTAAGGATACTTTTCAGCTTTCGCTCACGCTACTTGTCAACTATCGGTCTCGAGTAGTATTTAGGATTGGAAGTAACTGCCTCCCATATTCACGCGCGATATCCAACGCACGCTACTCTGGATTCGTCACTTGGCCCTATCTAGTACGTGTACGGGACTTTCACCCTCTATGGTGCGCCGTCCCAGGACGACTTCCACTTCCTAGAATCGGGCTACAGACGATCCTAACCCCACATCTCCCCAAGGTTTCCCAAGGGGATTCGGTTTGTCCTATTCCGTTTTCATTCGCCACTACTAACGGAATCTCTTTTGATTTCTATTCCTCCCCCTACTGAGATGCTTCAGTTCGGGGGGTTCCCTTTCCTTCACTATATCGAGGAATGGCACTGAGTGCCAGGAGGTCCAATTCAGCAATTCGCGGATCCATGAGATTCATGCCTCTCCCCGCGACTTATCGCAGCTTGTCACGACCTTCTTCGGCTCTCGAGCCGAGCCATCCCCCAGTCGGGTTGTAGCATCATTGTGATTCCACATACCCACCTGTGTGAGTTTTAATCGCCCCTCCACAAGTGAAGAGGCGATTCCTCTGGTATTCCAGGCATATCAATTCAGGTTTCTCTGACCACTACGTCTCCCCGCAGGGCGTAGCGGCCTCAACCTTCTTACCCTGGTACACGACTGTACCAAGGAGCACACAAAGCATCCCGGCGACCTACATTCGGTATATGAAGTAACCGGGGTGGCTCACTTTCCAATGGACATGGAAACATCTCTCAGTGACACGGTTATTCATTGCAATCTGGTGTGTCGTGAAGACCGAAAATTAGGTTTTTTTCAGTGGTAATATTTGGCTCGTCTTGAAGGCCGAAAGGAATATGATGCGAAAACTGGAGATTTTCATTATTTTCTAACAAATCTTCGACTTCATCTCCATCGGGTGAACTATCAAGGCCGAAGACGGGGACATTTGAGATAATCTTCGTGGGTGCTTCAAGATCGAATGGCATTTCTATCTCCTTAGAAAAATTGTCTTGGGAGTTCTGATTGTCGCCGGACTCATTTTGATCATTGCGGGAAGCACCGCAGGTTGGGCACTGGTCTGTGTGTGACGCTAACCCACAGACTTCGCATATCATCATATTAGTGGCCCGAGGCCACTTGACTTGATGCTATCGACTGATTACTCTGCCTCATAATGGGCGCCTTCTGTTGGGGCGCTGCCATAAATAGCTGGCAATAATGAAAGTGACCCTATCATCATGGCAACAATGATGGCCCACTTGAGGGTTTCATTGGGCCAGTCAATTGCATACCTTACCACACAGTACACAGTAGCTAGTGCGACACTCAATATCATTATTGGAAATCCTGTTTTGAAGAACCTGTTGAATGAGATATCATGACCTGCCTCTTCCGCTAGGCCTGCCGCTACTACATTGGCTGAGGCCCCAATTATCGTACCATTGCCACCCAAACAAGCCCCAAGTGCCAATGCCCATGCCAGTGGCCCTAGAGCCAAATTCAACTCTGGATCGCTTGCAAGCTCTATCACCACAGGAACCATTGTAGCGGTGTAGGGGATGTTGTCAATGAAGGCGGAAGCGATCGCAGAAACCCACAAAAGAAGGAGCACTGCGACCATGAGTCTATTCTTTTCTGATGCCTGGGAAATGGTCTCCGATATTCCAGTGGCAATAGCATCTATGAGTCCCATATACTCTAGTCCGTGTATCATAATGAATAGCCCGGCAAAGAAAATTATAGTGGTCCACTCGACTGCGTCTAATTGCTCCTCGACGTGATGTGGAGAGGTGACGAGGAGCATTAGGACTGCTCCTCCCAATGCTATTGTTGCAACGGTAAGTAGAGGGTGATGGAAGCTTGAGTGGGCGAAGAATGCCAAGATAACTAGAAGGAGGATGAATCCTGATTTTTTCAGTAGTTCTGCATCCTTTATGTTGTACCTCAACCTTAGTAAATCGAGGTTTCTGTGCCTTTCTCCAGATAAACCATCTGATTCAAGTTTCGAAAGAAGCCAGAAGGAGGGTGCCATTGCTATTACTACAGCAGGCCCGATATGGGTGATGAAGTCGATAAATGCTATTCCTTGATCTGCGAGCATTACGTTTTCTGATAGAGCCTGAGTCGATAGTTGGGCTCCGATGATAATGTTTGGAGGATCCCCAATTTGGGTTGCGGCACCACCTATGTTAGAAAACATCACTTCGGCTATGATTAATGGCACTGGTTCCAGATTCAGTACTTTGGCAATTTGGATTGTGACAGGCACAATGAGGAGGATAGTAGTGACATTGTCCAGAAATGCTGAGAAAACAGCGGTTATGGTGCACAGAATGAATGTTAGTCTCCAAATTGAGCCGCCGCTGAACGCGTAGGCCTGAACTGCGGCCCATTCAAACACCCCTGTCCTACCGAGTATGTCGACAATAATCATCATGCCAATTAGCAATCCAATTGTTTCCTCGTCTATCCAAGTGACTACGGTCCCTAAGTCAGGACCATTGCCGACATAGTGGAGAGTAACCACAGCAGCAATCCCTCCAATTGCAGCTGCCAGAGCCCTATGTACTATCTCAAACACAATCAGGGCATATACTGCGATTAGAATTGCGAAGGCCGCAGGGACTGCCCAATCAGGCATAACAGGGGGCGCCCATGCTCCTGAGTCGGCTCCTGCTGCTAAGGCCCTTGTAAGGTACATGCATCTACGAAGGAAATACTACGTAAATATGTCACTGTATGGACGCCATGAATAATACCAATCATTTGCCTGACCAGAGGACCACAACATTCCCTCTACTGAACGAAATCTTAGAAGAAGTAGATGAGGCGAGAGATGAGAATAACTCGGACCTCTGTGCAGCGTCGCTGGCTATACCTCTGTTCAACTTTATTTTAACTAAAGACCTGCTAGACAGTTGATCGGAAATCTCCTCGATGACAGAATTGATTACACCCGATTTCCCTATCCTCACCGTAATCGGAAGATTTGGGTCTGATGAAATCTTGATTATCCTACCTGGAATTTCTGACATATTAATCTCTCACAAATGATGGGCCTAAAGTTCTTACTTCTTCACAATCCAAGCAGGTTTTTTTCAATGATTTGGAGCGAATCCTTAACCGATAATTTATACCGGGAATCAAGGCTTTCTTGCATTTTCTGCATATTGAGAATCCATAATATCCACTTCTTCTAATGCCATGTTTCTTACCAATTCTGAGGATCAGGCTAGCCGCTGAGTTTGAAATATCGGTATCGTAATTATTGAGCATTATGCACTCTAAATCTTTTATCGCCTCGGTGGCAACTGCCCTCCTAGACCTTGACCGCTTACTTCTATTACGGGACATTTCTAACTTTCCAACTCCTTCTCTATCAGAGCAGAAACTTGCTCTATACTACCTCTTCCATCTATTGAAATTACTCTCAAAGCCGAATTCACAGTCTCGTTTTCCTTGTACCAATTTGAAAGTGGCTTTGTTTGGCTATGGTACGCATTCAACCTACTCCTAACGGTGTCCTCTGTGTCATCCTTCCTCTGGACCAATCTAGAGGCTATGTCTAATGGTGCTGGATTGAATTTTACATGATAGATTTGACCGGTTTCTGGATCCATCCTCCTCCCAACAATTCTCTCAACTATTTCTTCGTCTGGAACCAAGATCATGATGACCATTGAAATCTCAGTGATTTCAGAAAGCTCCTCTGCTTGTGCGATTGTCCTTGGGAAACCATCGAAAAGGACTCCTTGTGAAGCATCATCCTGAGCCATCCTTTCGGAGATTAATCCAATGATTATCTTATCAGGAACTAGTAATCCTGCATCCATATACTCTTTGGCTTCAATGCCTAGTTGTGACCCTTCCTTGACTGCGGCCCTGAGCATGTCACCAGTCGATACCTGAGGCTTGCCTGTAACTCGGCTGATATTTCCTGCTTGAGTCCCCTTTCCGGCCCCTGGAGGGCCAAATAGCACTATAGAGGATGTGGAAGAATCTCTGTACATATGAATCCCAGATGGTTAGTGCTCATAACCATCACGGACGGTTCTGTTCCCACCATAGATGACCATACGCGCTCCATTGCTCCATAGTCCATCCCTCTGGGAGCCCTCCAAGAGGCAAAGGAGGTGCACCTTCGGGAGCAGTGGGGATCTCTAGAGATGGCAGCGATGACGAAGCTATAGCATCCCTCATCTCCTCATCGGAAACTGTGCCTGTGAGAACCTCTCCGGAAGCGCTGGTCTCCAGTGCGGCGGCCCTTCTCTCCGTTTTTGACCCGGATAGTAATGCCGATCCAGGAGGTATCAATTCTTCTTCTGGCCGAATTGCCAAAGATGAAGACCTCCTCATCCTCATTACCACGACTAACGATAGTGATACGATAACAAGGAAAATAGCGCCCATTGCCCATGAAGGGATAATCCCCTCAGTGGATTCACGGGCTTTACTGACTTTGAGTTGGAGATAACCATCGGTAGAGGATTCTAGACCGTTAGCACTGGAATTAGCAAAGAGTTCGACGTCGACGATTCCATACTCCGCATTTCCCGCTGGATCTGCAACTACTTCAATGACTATCGATTGACCTGGTTCGAGAGGGCCTGCGGCTGACGGGTCAACTCCAATATTCCATCCCTCCTCGCCCTCTACTTCGAGAGAGACTTCAGTTTGCGAGTTTCCGATGTTCTGTAGAGTGACATCGAATGTCGCTGGATTTCCAGGAATAACATCTTCAATAACTGGATCCGAGATCGTGAGATCTAACCACGCTGATTCCTTGACAGTTACATCCAGCCAGATGGTGCGTGAAAGATCTTCTCCAGCAGGAGTAATGAATTGTATAATCACCGGTATTCGGTCTTCTTGGGGTCCGGCAGATATCGCACCTGGAAGCTCCAATGCGACTGAAATCACCGCTTGCTGATTCATGGCCATTGCAAAGTTTCCTGCAGTCATGAAGCCCCCGGACCAGTCAGAAGGAATGCTTCCCAAAGTTAGTGAGACTATCAAGTCGACATTTCCAGTATTTTTGATCATGATATTAGCAACCCCTGTTAGACCTGGTGCTGCGGAGATAGACTGATCTCCCGATATATCTAGATCGGCTAGCTCCATAACAACCAACTTTGTTCTATTAGAAATGACCTCCCCATCAGAATGAGTAGTTCTGATTGTTATGGTATTTGAGTCGCCCATCTGTGCGGCCATTGGAACTATGGTATTAATTTGGAAACTGGCAGTCTGACCTGCGAGAATTTCAACTGTAAACGTCTCGAACGTCTCTTCATCTTCGTGGACTATCTGTATTGGCCAAGTATTCAATGAAGAAAAGGCCTCGACTTCAAAGGTCATGGGAATATTTCCATCATTACTCACTTCCAGTAGTGTGGACACCATTTCCCCATTCAGAACTGCTCTATCGGGAGCCAGTGCAACGGGCCCTAGTGGGACTCCCTCACCTGATGTGATATCAGTATGGAAATCGTCATTGGCCAGTACGAGTATAGTAACTGAATCATAGAGTACCAAGGATGGGTCATTTACTGACTGGGTCGTACAGGTTACAGTTTCAGTGGTACCTGCTGAGGGTTCGCCGTTGGGTAGTTGCGGAACTCTGATTTTAATTGGGAGCGTGGTGTAGAGAAGTCTCCCAATTGGATCTGTTAAAATTTCGGATGACTCAGAATCCCAGATATTAACGGGCCACGAATTATCAGTGGAACAAGAGACGTCATATTGAGTAGGGCCGTTTCCATCATTCCCTACTGCGAGAGAGAATGAAGCCCAATTTCCGGGTTCTGCCTCTGCTCCTGCCTCGCCGGCCAATACTGTGACTAGCCCCTCTATTCTCTCAACTTCTGCCTCTAACCTAATTACATTGTTCACCGTTGGTGCGTTTATGTCAAATAAATTCAAATCGGTTACAAAAGTTCCCGGAAGTGCGAAAATCTCACCCGGTAGTGAGGAAGATGAAGATTCTGGATGAGCGGTAAGGTTCAGTTCGATAATTACAGAGTCCCCTTCCGTCCCCATCGGACTCAAATCCCATGGACCAGACTCGTTCAAGAGTTTCCACCACTCATCAGAAGGAGGTTGAAGAACCCCATTCTCCGACACTACATTCACCGGGGAGACACTAAGTTGAACTGAAATCGGCGAGGTGCCTTCATTTTTGAGTTCTAACATGAAATACACGGAGCTTGAATCCCTTGGATTCATGGTCCTAGTTTTTGCATCTTGGAGCTCTGATGGAGAAGAGGGTTTCTCTCCACTCTCCAACAAAGGAGTCACTCTGACCCCTATCTGAGAAACTTGAACGACAATCTCAATGACATTGTTGTTGATGCCGATTAGCTCATCATTCAGTTCATCCACTTCGGAGGAGGAGTCTAGGGAGAGCCTCAGGATGTGTTCGCCCGTTGATGAGAATGAATGCGGGAATGAAAGGGAGTCCATAGAGCCACCAGATAGCTGGGAGCGTCTGGAAGAGAGCAATAAGTCCCCTGTGGTGACATCATGAATTTCTACATCATAGGGAGTTGTGATAGCAGTGGCTTGATTTCCCCATGCAGCCTCAATCAATACAGTATCGCCCTCTAATGGAGTTTCTATGGAAGTTGACAAGGAACCCTCGAAAACTGTTAGATCGGAATAATACAACTCCTCGCCCATAGAGCTTACCACTAGAGAGTAATCTTGTATATCGCCCCCAGAATTGCCGACTCTGATGGTCCAGACGCCTTGTGAAGCATCCTCTATCTTAACCCTTTCAAGATTATTTAGTCGATCTTCTGTACCTCCGGGAACGCTAAATCCTGAATTAAATTGGTTACCAATAAATGACACGCCTTGAGGAGAAGTCACTACTAAATCTAGGTCATTTACCAGTCTTGCTGCGGACTGATTTGCCACGGATGATCCTTTTACATCATTCCATGCAAGCGTGACATCTAATCCTGCACCGGATTGGACATCAAAGGTGTATGTGAATCCATGACCTGGATTTAGTTCTCTTGTATAGTCATACATTACACTCATTTCTTGCCCCGTGGGAGAGAGTGGGTAAAGGCTATTGTCGAGGGATAATTGCCCCCAACCCTCCGAAGGATTGGGGATATTGCTTGCTCCAATGTCCTCTGCACCGTTGATCAAAATTGCCCTGATCAAATCCGACCTTGGCTCACTCACCCCTTCCAATCTCAGAAATTGTCTGACCAAAGCAGAGGCCCCTGCGACGACGGGAGTTGCCATGGAGGTGCCGTTCATTGCGACATATAGAGGAGTAGACCCATCATCATGAGTAGCTGAAGAGCAGCCTACTCCATCGACAAGGCTTGCTTCGGCAGCCCTAGCAGAGCAGATTAGAACTCCGGGAGCGACTATCTCAGGCTTTATCCTGCCATCATTGGTTAGTCCAAGAGAAGAGAATGTAGCTACTCCTCCCTGAGGGGCTGTGTCGAGTGCTCCAGTAGTTGAGGCTCCTACAGTAAGGGCGTTTTTCGAGGTACCCGGTGGAGTTATTCCTTGGTCGGATCCTGAGCCAAAATCGCCAGCTGAGAAAAGAACCATGTATCCTGGATAGTCATATACAAAATCGTCGACGTTGGAAGATGTCTGGCTGTAGTTTCCTAGATTTGATGTCCCCCAACTGTTGGTATGAATCCTAGCATTCTGATTCCATGAATGTGTGAAAAGTCCATAGAGTGACCCATAAATCCCAAAGAATCCGCTCTGCGACTCGTGAGTGTACATGTGGAATGTGGCACTGGGTGCGACTCCAGTCATCGATGAGTCCCCTGTGCCGTCGCCAAGTAGCGTGGCAGCGACATGCGTGCCATGACCATTGAGCATGTCCGAATTATCATTATCTGGTCCAAATTGGCTGTACACAGACCTGATTCTTCCATCGAAGTCGCCGTGATCCTCATCCAGCCCAGTGTCCGAGATAGCAATCACTTCGCCAAAACCATCGAGAGTGGACGATGACATCTGGAATGCATCATTTATCCCCGTGATATTTCTTGCATTGCTATTGTAAATTGATGCTTCACTCTCAGGCTGAATGTGTAGAATTCTCCAGTCTGTGGACAGAAGGGGGACCCAAATGGAGCGAACTGCTTTCACAGTGCAAAGCCACGCATCACATTTTGAATTGGGCTCTTCGATTTGAGAGAATAACGACAAGTCTTTCTCCAGAGATGCCAGTTCTAATGCCCCCACATCGCTAGCTGGAAGAATCTCCAAATTCACTAAAGAAGATGGGTCTAATGACATTATTTCGGGCGATATCCTCCACAAATCTGGCATTGTGCCAAACCATCTTACGTCATCAATACCATTTATGATTGAATCGCCGGGAACGTTAGGGTGGAATCTTACTAACAGGGAATTGTCAGGCATGTAATCCAAGACTGATCCGCCAGCATCTAGAACAGCTGATACGATTCCCGAGATATCGGAATCTACGGATTGAATAATGTAGATAGGCATGTGGGACTCTATCCCTTCAGTCGAGCCTCCTTCCCAGTCAAAGGTAGGAATTTCTTGATCCAATGGATCAAATGAGCCGAATGGCGAGTGAATTAGGCCGGATGATTGTTTGATCTGGTGGATGTATCCAACTGGGTCTTCGAATGCATTCCAATTTGGCCCTTGTGAAGATTCTTCATCTGATTGGCCGGAGTCTCTTTCTGGGACATCAAATGATGACCCTGAAACCATTCCAGAAAATGAAGAAAATAACAAAACCGTAATCACAAGGAAAGGTGTTTTCCTTGCATACATGGTTCCTTCGGAACCCAGAAGGCCTTTTGACAGTTAACCTAATTTGATTAGACAATAATCATGCAATTTTAGAGTGAATCTTGTGTGGAGCACTTAGATATTGTAGTAACTAGATATTGCGTCATCGGTCTTTTTTACGCTTTTTTGCCAGTTTTTCTCTATTTCCATTAGTGCTCTGACGCAATCAATATTCTCTGGAATTACATCACTCTCCTGATGAATGGCTTGGAAATAATATAATCTGTTACCCATAAGCCTAACTCCGTCCTCCCAGACAAAGATTTCATGTAAGTCCCCCCACTTTCTACCAATGTCTCTGGCCATTTCCATAACTTCTGCAGTGGTAGTAATTCTATTACCCTCTCCATTCATTACAATGACTCTAGGCGAACTCTTCCACATCTCTATTACTGACTCAGTCGAAAGTCCGTGTCCTTCAGGTAGATCTGCTATAATTGCGTGGACGTGCATTATAGTTGTAGGGACTGCCACTGCCAGAGAGTTAATTTCTATCTCTGGCTTTACTGTCATTACATCTGGCCCGTGATGGCTGGGGACCTTAAGAACTGGCTTAATTGCGTTTATTGGCCCCTTTTTCGAATCCCCCGGATCTGCTGCCCTACGAATCATCGTACATTCGACCTTCAATGAACCACAGTGTTCGTAAAGTGGGACCAATGTTCGCGAAAGACCTGTCGTATTACAGGACACGACTCTAGTGGTTTCTGCCCCATAATTTTCCGAGTGGTTTGCGCATGAAGTGTATGAAAGGCCAGTGAGTGAATGTTTCTCCCCCCCCTGGAAGATACTCTTAACTCCTGCATCTTGGTATTTACCCAAATTCTCTGCCCCCATTTTTCCAGGGGAACAATCTATGACCACATCAGAAATTGAAAGTAGGTCTTTAAGTCCCCCTTTGCACTTGAAAGGAGAGCTTTCGAAGGATGCGATCATATCTGGGTCATCAGAGGTACAATAAATGTCGAAATTCTTCCTTACAGCCATTTCACAACCGAAGCTAGGGCCTGTCTTCGTGACTCCGACCACTTCCATGTCATCTTGTGCATCCACTGCATCTGCAACTCTCTTACCTATCGTCCCATATCCATTGATAGCTACTCTCACTGTTGACACATTATGACCCCTGATGATATCGCCTCCGGTAGATGCTCTATCAAGATAACTCAATATCTGCTGTTTCAACCTAAGTATTCGAAAACCTCCGTCACAATGAAGACATTGGCCAGACTCGCAGTACTATGGCGATGAGGGAAGAGACGGCTAGGAGCGTCAAACTCAATAGGGAAATATCCAAGATGCTCCCAGAGGCCATAGAGAAGGATCGCCTCGTAAAAATTGGTTACGGCTCAGGAGGTGACACAAAGCCCAGAGATGGAGATTTTGGTGTGGTGACGCATCTTCCTGAAAATTCTAGGGTGCTAATACTTGGAAATCTTGGAGAGTGCGTTGGTTCGATGAACAGGGGCGGGACCTTGAATATCGAGGGATCTTGTGGCTCGATGCTTGGAGCATTCCAGTCTAGTGGCAGAATTGTAGTTGAGAGGGACGTGGGTGATCGTCTAGCAATGAACATGAAAGGTGGCAACATCATTGTCATGGGGTCTTCTGGAAGCGAAGCATGTGCGGGAATGTCGGACGGGACTGTTGTCATCAGGGGCCATGCGTCCTCGGGAGTCGGATCTGGAATGACTGGTGGAACATTAGTTGTAATGGGCTCAGTTGGCAATAATCCTGGATTCGGAATGACAGGTGGCAAGATCATTATTGCTGGGAGCTGCCCCCCTCCCGGAGAAGGGGCAAAAATGCGCTCGATTACACCTGAAGAGGTTCTGGAGGCTTCAAAGACCCTTGAGCCATTGGGACTCTCAATAGAAGATGATGCGCTTGTTCTGATACCAGAGGAAGGAGGATACAATAGAGGCGTCTCTCCGAAGAGATGGATTTCAGAAGGATTCGGAAATATTGCCATTAGCCCATTGGGGCCAGAAAGAATTGCGGAGCACTCTAGTGTCGATATGTCTGTCAGACTTTTCCCAGTTGGTGCAGACGAGGGAGAGTTGGTTTTGGACATCCCGTGGGTGGTGAAATCTGACCAAGGGAACATAAAAAAATCCAGTACTAATCTCTCAAAGATGGTTAGGTCTAACCCATCTGAGGGAGACATTCTAGTCGTTGGAGAGGAAGAGATTTTGGCATTTCCAGAAAATATTTCTGGAGTATCGGGAGTGGTTTTGGATTTGCAAAATTTACCCCCAATGAATGATGCAGAAATTGAAGCGATTCTCGTTTCCCTGACAAGTCAGATCGATGAAGGATGTTTGATTTTCTTGAGAGATGGTGTCGAGAGGGTGGAAGGGTTGTTTAGGCTGGTAGTGGATTTAGACCTTGATGGAGCTGTAGTTGGATTATCGACGCCCGGAGGGTGCAGAGCAGCAGCGGCGCTTCCTAGAATTGGCCTAGCTTCAAGGGCAATGGGCTTTGATTCTCAGAAAAGAATCGTCGCCATAGAGATTGACAGACAACCTACCCCAGAGGATATGATAATCACCAGAGCTTCCGGATGTTCTTTCATAATTGGCCCTATTGATGATGGAAATGACGAGGAATATGTTCGAAGTAAAATAATACCTGAACTTGTCGGATTGATGAAAGAGTCGGGGATTCCCAGCTTGGGAAATGTTGGCAGGAGAGTTCTAAGGGCTAAAGATATGGATACAGCTGCTATAAGCGGCCTGAGATTGGTTGGATTCGAGAGGCCTTTACCCATGTGGTTAGGAAATTGAGGTATCGAAATGCCCACCATATCACTGAGTCATTCAATGATGGAGAGAATTCAGGAACTAAATGGTACTAGATATGATGGTTCAATTCTGACTGATTTGCTACCAGAAATGGGCTGCCCGGTGGAATCTAACAATGATGAAGAGATAGAGATAGAGGTTTTTCCTGACAGGCCGGACCTCCTGAGTCATGAGACAATGGCTAAGGCGATCAGGTCATTTACAGGAGTTGCGTCTCCGGATTCAGCAATATCGGTATCCCAAGGACAATTAAAAATTGGAGTTGATAAAACTCTGGAAGACATTAGGCCTGTTATTATGGGCGCGATAGTTAGATCGGTAAGTACTGGCGAGAGTGCTCATGAGAGGGACGCTTTCATACAGTCTCTAATGGACCACCAAGAGAAGCTCCATATGACCCTGGGGAGAAAGAGAACACTATCATCAATTGGAGTACATGATCTTTCAAATCTCAGCCCTCCTTTCAGATATGTTTCAGTTACTGGAGAGTTCTCGTTCAGGCCACTGGCATCAGAAAGCGAAATGAGCATCTCAGAGATCCTATCTTCGCATCCTAAGGGTGTTGAGTATTCATCACTTATGGCAGGTTTGAATACGTACCCTTTGATTCTTGATTCGAATGATGAAGTCATTTCATTCCCCCCCATAATTAACGGGGCCTGTACCACTGTCAGCGAAAGTACGACTGACTTTTTCATTGATGTGACGGGGTTTGATGAAAGGGCCTGTGAAACATGTTTGCTCCTGATATGCCTCTCCCTTAGTGAGCTAGGAGGTAGTGTGGAGAGTGTGGAAATCACTGGTTGGGATGGAGTTGTCAGAACAACACCCAGTTTTGAAAATAGAACTCATCGTGTTCCAAATCGATTGATTCGGAAAATTCTGGGCATTGATCTAAGCGATGAAAATATCGGTAAAGCGATTAAAAGAATGGGTGGTAAGCTAATCGAGTCACGGACCGTTACTGATGGATCGGATAGGCAAGAAAGGTGGTCAGACTGTGTTGTGGGTGAAAGAGAGCACATATTTTCAATGCCCAGATGGCGGAGCGACATTATGCATCCAGTCGACATAGTTGAGGACATAGCGATTGGCCATGGATATGCTAATCTCCCTGAAGTTCTTTCATCCATACATATTGACTCAACTCCCTTGCAATCGTCAAATCTGCATCGTAGAGTCAGAATGAGTATGAGAGGCACTGGACTACAGGAGATACAAAGCCTGACGCTATCTAATGAGAGGGACCAATTCGAAAGGACGGGATGGGGGCATATATCCGAAGTCACTGTTATTTCCAATCCCATTACTGTGGATCACACCTTACTGAGGCAGTATGTTCTACCTTCATTGATGAATCTTCTCGCGTCTAATAGGCATCATGAGCTTCCACAGAGAGTGTATGAACTCGGAGATGTAGTCCATGGGGGCGAAAATAAGTCTAGGGTGTCATGGGCATGTGCAGAGGTAGGTGCGGGATTCTCAGCTGCTAAGGGCATTGTCCAATCACTCCTGAGGGACCTTGGCGCGGAGGGTTCTTTGATCTCCTTCAGACCCACAGAAGAAAGCACGGGGCCATGGATTAGAGGCAGGGGGGCAAGAGTATTTGTCGGCGACACCGAGATAGGTGAGTTTGGAGAGGTTTCGCCGGCTGTAATTCAGTCATTTGGCATGAGGTCTCCAATTCACGCTGGAGAGTTTGACATTGAGAAGATTTCAGAGAGTATCAGTGATCCGCTGCAATAATCTTCGAGGCATCAAATAGGGGTAGAAATCAAAGCATGGAATGATGGGCGCGTGTCATGAGAAGCGGCATATTCTCTACTGCAGTGATTGTCGCATTATTCGTCACATGTTTTTCTCCCAGTATTTTTATTGGATCTATTGAGTCTAATTTGGAGCCTAATGAGGAGATTTCATCAGCGGTAAAAAACTCCTCCTCTGAAGGCCCAGGCATAGAGTTCGGGGCCGAATCAGGTTCTATATTCAATATCGATCCAGATTCTTCAATAGGCATAAATGTCAATTTTAGCAGTCAAATAGAATCGCATAATGAAATTTTGTTGGCCATAGATTGGCCACAATCGTGGAGTGTTTCATGGAATCACAATTCTTCGCCTGATGTTGGCAGAGAGTACAATGTTTCTCCTGGCCAATTGATTTGGGTCGGTTTCACAATTTCTTCCCCGCCTGTCATTGGCGGAAATCCGTTATCTCAATCTCTACACCATTTCTCGATGTCTATTTCGTCCATAGAGGGGAACGTAATAGATTGGTACAATTTCTCCCTTAGATACGGAAATTATGATGGCGTCGAAATAATTCGAGGAGGAGGTACGTCATCTATTTCCGCCGGTGGTTCCGTAACTCTGGAGACTGTCGTCCGTAATACGGGAAATTCAATCAGAAGTCTGGAAATAGAAATCGTTGCCTTGGGAGATGATGGGAGTGAAATTTCTGAATCTGGCACATTCTTTTCTACGGGCACATGGAGTGCTTCAGTTATCGAAAGATGGAGGGTCGAGGACTTAGCTCCGAATGCAACTGGTTCTGTACTAGTTCAGGTTTTTTCTCCTAGTGAGATCGAGGAGGCTCTGACTTTTGAGATTCGTATTTGGAGTCCCGGAAACTCAGCCAATATCTCATCCGTTGGTCATTTAGTAAACATTGTTTCCAGATTAGGAGGGGATATTTCAATATTAGAGGATGGATGTAGTTCATCTGAGACTATTCCAGGAGATACCTGTGAAGTGAAGTTGATTTTAGCCAATACTGGGGATTCTCTTGCATCATACCAAATTTCTGCTTCGGGAACACCGGAATGGGTCGATCTGGAATATTCCAGTGATATTATTGAATTACAAAGCGGTGAGTTTTCAGACGCAATTAGTGTATTATGTCGGGTTAAAGAAGGTACGATTTACAACCAAAATGGCCAGATATCAATACGGATGCTGATCGAAGATTGGTCTCCGGGCGAGGTTTCTTTTGGAGTCAAATCTGGTGCTTTATTCTCATGGTCCTTGGAAGGCTCTGAAGAGAGCCTCGAGGAAGGAAATCTTACAATTTATTGGACTGTCAGAAATGAGGGGAATTCATTAGATGGGTTGACGGCATCCATTGACTCAAGCATAGTAACGGAATTTGGCATCGGATTGGAGGGGCGTGATTCGGATATATTGCTCTTCAATTCATCTAGGGCATTGGAAATATACCCTATTAGTCCAGGTGAGGGGGTGACGATAATCGGATGGATGGAAGTTCCCACTTCCGCTCCAATCGAGACTAATGCGAGCTTGTCAATAGAGATTAGGTCGGTAATGAGTCCAGAAATATTTTTTGTCGAGTCTGTTTCTGTGAATATCACCGGTGAAGAAGTACCCGAACTTGATTCTGAGAAAGAAGATATGAGGAAGGGGGCAGTAGAATTCCTAAATGTATGGCTAGAGCCAACAATGATCTTTTCAGTGACAATATTGGGCATCTTAGGGGTCTTTTTAGCTCTGAAAAAGACTAGTGGAACACTGGATAATGGCGAACTTCAACAAGAGGAGGAAGATTGGATGTCAAAGTTTTCTAGGAGTGAAGAGGCCAAGGTTTCTTTAGTGGTTGGTTCGGAAGTTGATGTATCCGAATTTGAGAGGGATTTCTTTGGCGATGGAGGCAGGCCCGATGCTCTAGATCAAAATGAAATAGCCATTGGTGAGATTAATGATGCCAGCAGGATTCTTGACAAGTCGAAAGAGGAATCTGATATTGAAGAAGCAATGAGGATAGCCGAAGAGTTGGACAGTCATGATCTCCTACATCCTGATAACATAATTTTAGACATTGACGATTATTCGTCTTTTTCCGAGGAAAGGAAGGGTGAGAATCAAGGTCCCTCTGGCTTTGACCTAGAGCTGTGAGAGCATACAACATAGGTGTCGATGAGGCCGGAAGGGGGCCTGTTATCGGACCATTGGTGGTATGCGCTTTGGCAATTCCAGAAGGAGATTACTCGATTCTAGAAAAGATGGGGGCAAAAGATTCTAAGTCTCTTTCCAAGACAAAAAGAGGTGTAATTTCAAGATCTATAAGAGAGAAATGTATGACTAGAGGTTGGAAACTGGGAGTTTCCATATGCGAGCCTGTTAAAATTGATCTGAACAGTATCAAATCTAACCTTAACACTCTGGAGGTCGAGTTATTCTCCGAGGCGATAAAAAAAACTGTCCCTTCACGAACTGGTGGGGCCATCTATGTAGATGCTTGCGATACCGACCAAGACAGATTTGGCAATAATGTAAAGCTCTCCCTTGGTAATGAATGGTCCAAATGGGACATAATCTCCAGACATGGGCACGATCAATCTAATCTTCTGGTAGGGGCATCTAGCATCATAGCCAAAGATGTGAGGGACTCCGCAATATCTGATCTATCTGAAAAATTGGGAATGGATATTGGCTCTGGTTATCCTTCTGATCCAAAAACCAAGATTGCAGTCGTGGAGTTGATTTCCAGAGGCACCCCTCATGATTGCTTGAGATGGTCATGGTCGACAGTAAAGAATGCGTGGCTTTCCCTCCATAATTCCCCTGTACCCACTAGATCCGATGGAGGTGGAAATTATTCGCAAACAGATCTTCGGGCATGGTCAGACAGCAATCACAAATAGGGATGGCTGACGGCACAACTACAATGGCAGATGATTCTATGTTGGGTGAAGAGGCTTCATCCGCCATTCGTAAGTACGCACTGCAGAATGCAGTAGAATACAATGGAAACGGGAAATCGGGAAGTGTCCTCGGCAGGCTTCTTTCAGAATTCCCAGAGCTACGTTCACGTGCCAAAGATCTAGTTCCACTGATTTCAGAATATGTCGATGATGCTAATCTGATCGCTCGAGAACAGGGTTTGGATCGAGTAAGGGAAATTCTCGAGGAGACTAATCCGGAAGCACTTAACCGTGAAAGGCAGAAGAAGAGAGTCGGACTACCAGAATTAGACATTGATGAAACGGGTGATGTTATTCTTAGATTCGCTCCAAATCCAAATGGCCTTCTTTCAATTGGGCATTCTAGGGGAGTCGTGATTAATTCTGAATTTGCCAAGATGTATTCGGGCAAAGTCATACTCCGTTTTGACGATACTGATACTAAGGTCAAACCCCCTCTCGTATCTGCATACTCCTCTATTGAAAGGGAATTTGAATGGATATCTGGGGTTAAACCCGATGCGGTGATCAGGGCCAGTTCTAGAATGGACGTGTACTTGGAACACGCAGAGGAAATGATTTCTCTGGGTTTTTGCTACGTTTGCAAATGCTCAGCTTCTAAGTTCAAATCACTCAGAGATGAAATGGTGGCTTGCCCTTGTAGGGAAAACGGTATCGAAGAGAATCTGAATGGTTGGAAAATGATGATTCTTGGCGAAATTGGAGAAGGAGAGGGAGTGGTGAGGGTGAAAACAGAGCTTGACTTGCCCAACCCTGCATTAAGAGACTGGCCAGCACTTAGGATTCAACATACCCCTCACCCCTTAGTAGGAGACCAGTACAAGGTTTGGCCGTTGCTTGACTTTCAGAGTGCCGTTGAAGACCACCTCCAGGGAGTTACTCACATTGTACGAGGGAAGGATTTGATGGACAGCACTCGAAAACAGACTCTTCTGTACGAACATATGGGCTGGAAATATCCAAAGACATTATACTGGGGAAGAGTAAAATTGCATGATTTCGGGGGATTTTCCACGTCTTCTATTAGAGAGTCGATTGAGAAGGGGGATTTCTCTGGGTGGGATGATCCTAGGCTTCCAACAGTTGCAGCACTGAGGAGGAGGGGGTACACGCCAGAGGCCATTAGGGAGTTCTGGATTGAACTAGGACTGACGCAAAAGGATATTTCAATTTCTATGCAGACAATTGACTCCAAGAATTCTAAGATTATTGACCCAGATACAGTAAGACGTTCCTTTGTAGGGGATCCGGTTAAATTAAGTCTGATTTATCGGAAAGATTTGTCGGGAATTGTAGAGGGCGTCAGCATGAAAAATCATCCCGATCATCCAGAAATGGGATACAGAGAGTGGGGCCTCGAACATAGAGTCATTTACATCTCCAAGAATGACTATTTTGAAGGAATTGTGAGACTGAAAGACTTTGCTGATATTGAAATAGAAGGTAAAAATGCAATCTTCATCTCAAGGGAAAGGGGCGAAAGCGCACACATTATTCACTGGAATTCTTCTGATAACTGCCGTATGGCAGAAATTATGATTCCCGAGGATGGCGAAAATAAAATCATCAGTGGCCTCATTGAAGATTCAGAATATAGAGTTGGTCAGATAATTCAATTGGAGAGAATGGGCTTTGCAAAGATAGAATCCGTCAGCAATGAAAGCGGTAACATTAGCTTGATTTGGCTGCATGGCTGAGCTGTTTGAGCTCATTTATCGCTATTGAAGCGACCCAATAGGGGTTGAGTTCAAGATGTCGGTGTTCTGTCGGACATCATGGGAGTGCATGGCAGAGCTCTGCCCACGTTACTCGTCTTGATTTTCTTGACAGGAATTTTGGGTCCACTGTCGGTTGTTTCGTCGCAGCAGTCGAACTGTTGCTCGGATGATAGTTTCGAGTTGTTTCTGAGGGGCGATGCTGATTCTGGAGATTTGACCCCATTTGAATCCGAGGTAGATGAAGGGGATTCGAAATTAGTAAATCAGGTTCTTCAACCAGTGGAGGTTGGAACTTGGAAAGTGGCATGGGGCATAGATGGAGAATATCCTTCCGATAACTGGGACTTCAACGTGCACTACGAGGTGCAAGGTGCTGTTGGAGTTAACATCAATATGACTGTAGAAGTAAGAATAGGTGGCTCATTCTATGAGGGCGGGACAACTGGCATTGAGCCTTACCTAACTGGAGAGGGAGATGTACAGTCTGTTATAGAAATTGAATCTGGGGATGTCAGGCAGGATGATATCGTAGAGGTGTCCCTGATCGTGCAATTGTTGGGATTCAACCAGCCTGGTGATGACTCTGGAGTAATTTTTCACTGGGGTAGCTCTGATAAGCCTTCCAGTATTTCTGTTAAGATGCCCCTAGTGGAAATTGAGATGAAAGAAGCGAGTGTGAGTGGGAATCTTGTATACTTCCCGATCCTAATCTCATCTGGATTCGAAGATAGAATTTGGTCATCTTCCAGCGGAGTTTTTGAGGTTCAGAATATAGCTGTATCAGATAAGCCCGTTGCGACACTTGTGGATGGTGGAGTCGAGGTTACCTTTGTATGGAGCATGCCTGAGGGGGTAGAAAGTGGCTCATTCCTCACTGAATTTATACTAGAGCCGCAAAATGGCTTACAGATTGGAACTAATATGACTCATTTCATAGAGTCAGGAGGAGATGATGGAGGAGGGGGTTCTTGGTATCCAGCTAACGAGCCACTAAGGAGTGGCGGATCGAATATACTCATTGATGTTGATGCGGGATGGGACGGCAAGGAGGTAACAAAGAAGATATCTCTTGAGTTCGACGGTTCAATGTCACAGTGGATGAGATGGGGCTTGGATAACATAGGAAATTCAAGTCTCGGATCTAGCAGTTGGTGGAGGAGTTTGAACTCATATTCGAGCTCAGTACCTGATTCTGACTACAATAATAAGATGGTTGATAATTCTGAAATCAGCGCCCTTGAGGGCTATCTGACTGGATCTAATTCTGACTTGGAGTCATTCCTAACTAACGGACTTTTTATTGAGGCGGAGTCGATAATTGGAATAGATCCATTCGAACTAGGTCCGACTCAAGTTTCAGTCGACTTAGGAGGGACGAGTGGGTTTAGTTCCGAGACGATAACCATCAGAATTTCAACATCTTACTCATTGATGGAAGGAGAAAGACAACTTCTCATTGAGAGCTTTTCTAGGACTTCTGATGAGGAGTATTGGACTGGTATTTCTATTGACATTCGTATTGAGGGATCGATGTTAACTGATATTGGCATTGTTTCCGCAAGTGGAATCGAATACTCACATAGAAGATGGATAATTTCGGAGACCCTGGTCGTAGATAACTCTGATTTAGACTCCGAGGATTCCTTCAGAGTTGAGTTCACTCCCTCTGGTAACGGACTCTTCAGTGTATTACTAGGATCAGGAATGATGGTTTTGATTCTGAGCCTATCAATAGGAGCAGGTATGACAATGACCAGGAGGAGATCTAGGTTCCCGACAATGATTACAGTTGCCACACTTGGAATACTATCATTCTCGATTTACTTCCTAGGGCTACCAATGCAGATGGTTCTAGGAGTTGTGGCCAGTAGTGTCTTACTTGTCTTCCCGATATCTTTACTCTCTCCCAAGACAGGAGTTGGCGGAGTAAGTAATTCGAATGCTCCGAGAGTAAAATGTCCTTCTTGTGGCTCTATGGTCGTTGTGGAGTCCGATGTACGTCCATTGCGAATAACTTGCGACGGGTGTGGAAGTGTGATTAGGATAGAAGAGTGATCACAACTTCCCATTTCTAATCAGGCCATCAATTATCTCTGATGCAGCGATTCTTTGATCTCTGCCATTCCAGATTGATGATGAGCTTCTTATCTGACTAGCCAAATCCGATTTCCAACCTGGGGCCATGATACAATTCCATACTATTTCTTCTAATCTGGAAGTTGAAGGGATTTTTTTATGTAGAACTTCCCTGCACATATGGGAGATCGACCTTGCCCTTCCCTCTTCACCCATTGAATCCCATCTTGCAGATATTTCTTTGAGATTTTCGGAATCAATAAAATCTAGATTTTCGACATTGGGGAGTGGAACTTCTGTTATTGGAACTACCCTTATGCTCCCCTCCAATCTTAGGGCATCCTTGAGTGAAGCATAAACCGGGTCATATGTCATATCCATACATTGATGAATCCAATTACCAGAAATGGCCCATGGCCTCATTCTTCTGACATTGGATCCTGAGGGCGAGATTAGTTGAGCAATACAGTGACTAATCGAAACAGTTGTCAAGGGGCCGACTTTACTATCTCCCTGATGTCCCGAAAGTGCAATAGACATGGTTTCTGTCACTGTTAGAATATTGCGCTTAGAGTCCCAATCAACTCCCTTGCCCTCGTTAGTTGTATCAATTACTATGCAATTAGTCATTCCTTCGGAGACAGTTCCCTCTATCCGCCTTCTATAATGAACCTTTGATTCAAGTAAAGCTGCCTCGATTGGGGCTATCGAGAGAGCACCCTGAAGATTGGCCTCCGAGAGTATTGTAATTGGGAGTTTCGAATCGATTAGTTCAGCGACTGCATTCCTTGTCGGAACTTCAATGGCAGAGAATAATTCTGCAGAGATAAGCTCGCGCACAAATCACCTGAACAGATGGCAGTACAAATCTACTACTGTCATTACTCGACCATTAGACGCAGTTGATCTCTCTTGTACTGCCAGTCACTGTCTAGCTTTTCATTGCCCTTGTAGTATTTTGCAAGGCGTCGAATCTTTGACTCGCAAAGCTCCAACTGTCTCCTGTTATGCTTGTCTTTAGGATTGTTACTGAGATGGTCAATTAGCCCCTGTGCCCTCCTCATCAGATTCATCATATCCTCGGGATAATTTGGCACGACTCCGTTTCTGGAAAGTATTTGGGAAATCCTCTCACCTGTAGCTAATCGAACATCGGGAACTGCGAATCTATCCCTGAGGATGGTCCCTATCATTGCATTTGAATGGCCTTCCTTGTTCAAATCTAATATGTGTGATTCAATGACCTTCTTGTCGTTTTCTGACCACTTTGGAGGCTCACTAGAGAATGGCTTAGATGAGCCACTGGACCCTTTTCCGCCGGAATGCATGCGTGACATCTGACAATCTCCGAGGGCGGCGACCTGCTCTCCCTCTTTAACGACTACGTAGGCATAATGCCTTGTTGGTCACAGTCTGTGACGTGCCTTGGCTAGTCTTCCAGGACCGTGTGGCCACTCCCACCCCGGTGCTACTGCCCTTGCACTTCCGATTAGCTTCTCATTCTGAGTTACCAAGACCTCGTCCCCCATTCTGATTTGTCCGACAAATGATTCGATATTCGTAGGGAAAACATCTCCTTTCCAGTCGTGCCCTTCGGAAATACTCACAGATGGAAATTTTCCGCTCTCTAACAAAAGGGGTAATGATTTCTTGGAAAATGCGAATCTTCCATCGCGTGGATTCCATTTGGCCAACTGTTCGTCATTCTTTGAGATACTCAATATGGGCAATCTCCCAGACACATCGGCGCCATCAAGCCAATCATCGGTCCCATGAATGAATCTAGATCTAGATTTCATCAGTTCAATTCTATTCTTCTTTTCAGAAACATCCTGTAGATTCAATTTGCCTACTGCTTCTGATACAGAAATACTGAGTTCTGACAGAGATTCTTTTGATCCTGCAGTACCCAACCTAGTATCCTTGACGATGGCTGAACCAATGCTAAGCTCTATTCCTGAGTGATTTATCACATAAGCGTAGTTGGACCTCCTGCAGATATCAGTAACCATTGAATTAATCATATCTAATTCATCCACATCCCAGTCTCCAGTAACGGGGATATCGTAGTGTGCAGCGGGCCAAAGATCCTCAAGCTCCCTAGGAACTAACCCAAGGGGAGATGTGACCATAACCTGGTGTACCCTATTTGAAGAGATATTTTTGAGAAATCTGTGGTGACTTTGGGAAAGCCTGTATGGCTTTGTTGCGGAGCATGGCAACAGAACGAGTACTTCTGATTGATGTGCAGGAGGAATGTGGAGATCACATATCCTAGACCTCCAATCATGGACTAATTTGTCCTTCCTGCTCATAGAAGAATTATACCTCATCCTCCTACCTGAATTATCAACACTTGTCAGTATCGATGCATCGATATTATGATTCAATAATTGATCATGTCTCCTGAGCCTTTCCACAGACCTCGGACTTGAAAGACTAGATCTTTCCGCCAGTTCCCTAACTGTTCCGGATCTGATTGCCGACCTCAAGGATGCTATTGCCAGAGTCCAATGATTGATTTGGGAATCCATGCTAGAGTCTTCAGACAAGGAAGGGTCTGGGTCCCTTGGACCTTCGGAAGAAAGCAGGATTCCATTTGCGGATGCCAATCTAGATCTATTAAGATCGAAAAGATCCACTCCCAGCCATGATAGAAGAGAACAGTTGTCTGGCCCTGAAATTCCAGGGGCCCAAATCAGGGATGCAGGGAATCTCCTTCTTATCACATCAATTGCCTGGGACAGCTTTCCGGCAGAGTTGGAAAGCTGAGGGGCATCGGTTATTGCGATTACCGAAGGCTGTTTTTCTGAGTCTACTAATGAAATGTCGTGGTGCAGAGATTGCCATGAAATTGGTAAAAATTCCTTACCTTTTCCAAACTCACCAGAATCCGAAGAAGAGAGGCTGGAAGGCAATACCAGTCCTTCGGATGATTCCCAACTATCGCCTCCATCGAAGGGATAGCAAAGATTTGCTCTAGTGGAAAGGATCAATTTGGAAGGGAGATTATTAGAGTCCCTTCTGAAGCTGAATGGGGCCAGTTCCACTGGGAGTTTGGGGTCGAATTCAGAGAGTATTAACCCAGGGGCCCATGACCCGGGATTATTCCTATCTCCAATCGAGAATAGCCTCGAGAAACGGTTTCTAGAAACCACTTCTCTGGAGAGCGGCCTGTCACTCATGAGCCTGCGAGAGGAACTTTTCGCTTGAAGGATTCTAAGGCATGACTGTCTCGGAGTGCTATGAGAGCCGCGCGGGCTATTGCGATTTCAGTAATTTTGTTGCTGACATTAATGCCCCATACCATATCTTCTGAAAATGATGGAGTGGTCACAATATTAGAAGGACAGAGTGAAGATTCGGGGCCTTTTTGGATTCTTTTCACATGTAAGATTGAGTCATGCCCCGGAATGGAACTATTGATAATTGCTGATGGCGAGAGTTTTCACTCGTCGGACACCCATCATGTAGAGTGGAGTGGCATGTTTAACGAAACTATAGAATGGGAGTTAAGAGGAAGTGATTCTCTTGGCCCAGAAGATTTTGTTTTGAAATCGGTCTCCAGCACTGATGGAGGAATCGTGGAGGAGGGGGATCTCCCTGATATTGTTCCATCCCCGGGCCAGAATTCGGAATGGATTTCTATTGAAGCTTCTTCGGAGTGTCAGCTGAATAGGTGTGATGAACAAGATTGGGAGGCAGATGGGGTATCTTTCACTGGTTCATTACAAAGCTCTTCGGACGATGATGCGATTTTGGTATCAGGGAAATTTGGGGACGTCGTTAAGATATCCGGAATAACCAGCAAGGACGCAATCGATATAGAACTCTGGTCCAGAGGCGAAACGAAGACTCTGATCAAAAGTATCTCATCGGTGGGCTTCGATAATGAACTGTTAGATTACCCAGGGGAATCGGAACTTTGGATTCGTGTCGTACACTCCAGTGAAGGTAGTTTCTCCCCCTACGAGTTGAAGATTGTAAGGTATGAGGGAGACAAGGAGGGGCCTGAAGGAGGCGAGCTACAAAATCCGTGGGAATACAGCTATCCTTTATTTTCAAATTCTTCAATTGAAAGTGTGTTCCGCGGACATATCTCAACCAGCGATTTGGAGGGCGATTCGATTCTAGTCTCAGCTGGCTCAAAGATAATGGTAAATACAATTTGTGAATTTTCTGGAGAAATCTCATTGGATGTAGTGATTCACAAACTGGGTAACGAGAGGGATGTGATCCTAGAGGATTTAGATGCTTGCCCGGAATATATTCAGACTCCTAAATCGACTACAGGAGTAGAATTTAGAATGAAATCCGAGGGGCTTACTGGATGGTCTATTGACGTGACTTCACACATGACTGGTGACGGCATACTAGAGGGCGATGCCCCTGACTTTCTTTGGAGTGAGACCGGCCCATCTGAATTTTGGACCTACATAAAACCCGGACCTGGATCAATATCTGGAAGCCTTGGAATAGGAGATTCAGTAGATATCCATCCGTTGGAGATAACAGATGAAAATGGCTCTCTGATATTTATCAGACCAGAGATGGATTCTCCCGTCACATATCAGATACAGGAATTAAATCCTGATAGTTGGCAGATTTTGAATTACACTAATGGGTCAATTATTAGCATACCGAAGGGCAATCATGCAATTAGAGTCGAGGGCCTCTCTCCGATACTTGGAGAGGTCGATTACGAATTCACGATCTTATATTTGGGAGAAAATATCCCTGATGAAGGAGAATATAGGGACTTATCTCACCTATTCACTAACTTCTATATCTTAATTGGATTTCTAATGATTCTACCTTTGCTTGTAGTATTATGGTGGAATAGGTCTACCATTCTACAGCGGCATTGGATTGCTAGGGATAATAAAAAACATGATTTGGAGAGATTGAAAATGCTCAGAAGAAGACTTTCGGAATCTATAGAAGACGTTTTAATTAGCCCCAGAGAGATAGAAAATGCACTAGGGAAATTGGGTGAAAGTCCATGGGATGGAATACTAGAAGAGTGGGGGAACCCCGATCTTAGGCATATGACTGATCAGATTGAGGTTTGTGCTTGGCGTCCTGTAGGCGTAAATTTCCTGATAATTGGAATCAGGACATTCGAAAAGATGTGGGAGTTAACTGCAATAAATTTGAACTCTCCTGAGGGGACAAGCGTCGAAATAAGAGGAGTTGAACCTTCATATTTGTGTGAAGGCGGGGATGTCTTCTTGGATTCCTTAGAGCCCCATAGTAGAAAATTTTTGAGAGTTTCAATCGGGGGAACACCTTCGAGCATAGAGTTGGAGGTCTCTGGATTAGTTGATGGTGAGCCATTAGCGGCAGTTCCCAGAGAGGCTTTGTTGTGGAATGAAGAAGAGTAAATCATCCTCTTCTTCTAGAAGCCTCTTCTCTAATTCTTTCTTCTACGTTATCCAAATTAGAACCAAGGATATCTGAAATCGACGAGATTGTCTTCTTTTGGTCCCTAGATAGTTTCTTGGGGATATCCAATTTCAGGACCACCATTACTGATCCCCTTCTTGAGCTTCCCTGAATAGGGAGTCCCCTCCCCTTTATCTCAATAGTATCGCCTGGCTGAGATCCAGCACTGATGTTGACTACTAACGGCTTTCCATCGATGTGCGATAGTTCAATTTTTGAGCCCAGTGCAAGATCTGAAAAACCCACGGGCAGGCCCATCAGCAAATCCGAGGAGTCCCTTTCAAACCATGGATGCCTATGCATCTCAATCTCGATGTAGAGATCTCCGGGAGCCCCATTTTCAGATCTTGAAGCGCCTCCATGCCCCCTCATCCTAAGTCTTACTCCTGATGAAATTCCAGGAGGTACGGTGAACTTCACTTTCTTAGACTGTTGGGACATTCCCTGCCCACCACAAGAATTGCACGGATCTGGAATTATCTTCCCCCTTCCCTCGCAAGACGGGCAATCCGAAACTGCCCTCTGTGTGAATGGCCCTAGCCGTTCCAGTCTCTCTACTCTCCCCCTACCATCACATGCCGGGCAAATCTTCACTTTGTCAGGGGAATTTGATCCGGATCCATCACATTCAATACAGTTCCTCAGAGCCTGGATCTCTATCTCCTCCTCCGAACCATCCATTGCTACTTGGAAGGGCACCGTGTGTCGATAGATCAGATCATCTCCCTTGCTTGATCTTCTCCTTGATGACCCGAAGAATTGATTGAAGATTCCATCGAATCCTCCTCCAAAGAGATCATCTAAACTAATGTTGACGCCTTGAAATCCCCCTGGTCCAAAAGGCGAGGAGCCGTGGCCACTGTGTCCAAATGTGTCGTACTTTCTCCTTTCCTCGGGATTGGATAAAATAGCGTAAGCTTCCTGAACTTCCTTGAATTTTTTCTCTGCCTCAGAATCGTTGGGATTTTTATCCGGATGGAATTTTCTTGCTAGTGATCTGAATGCCTTCCTGATGTCGCCATCAGAGGAGTTCTTGCTAACTCCGAGAACCTCGTAGTAGTCCCTCTTCTCCGTCATCTTGTTACTGGCTGAGTAAGGGGTGATTTGAATCGTTCCCTATTGTATCAGGTAATTTCCACATGATGTGCAATACTGAGACCCACTATTATTGATAGTCCCACATTGATTGCAAGAGACTACCGACTTAACGGTAGATGATGAACCGGTACTTTCCCATGGACTATTGGGATCTTTGGACCTTGACTTATTTTTTTCGGATTTCTTCTGCGCCTTTAGTGTGGCTTTCTTTTCTCTCTCCTTGATTTTTTGGAGTCTTTTCTCTGCGGATCTGTCCAAAGATGAGTTTATGAATTTGGAAATGGAAATTCTACTTCGATTTTCCTGGGGACTCCCTACTGCCTCATCGTCCACAATAGTCTGCATCCCTGAAACGTGAACCTCGGCTTCGTAATCATCGTCAACCTCGGCCTCATTCATCTCGGTATTCAGACTACCGACCCTACCAGACATCCTAGTACTGACATTTCTTCTTACTTTGCTACTTGGGGTGTTGACTTTCGATTCTAGCCTCTGAAGGGCCTTGTCAGACTTCTCTTCCCACAGGCCCCTATCCTCACTCCTGTACGTCTTAGATAGCCTTCTAATTGCATTAGACCTATGATACTCGTGATCCTCCACCCTTGCATATCTAGAAAGCATGAAAAATCCAATTGCAATGGCAGTAATGTGCAAAGATGCCTCAAGGACAAAATCGTTTGAAATCACTTCTTCCAGAGCAGGTATTCCAAATCTTACCGCGACAATGCACAATGTTGGAGCAAGGAATAATGCCAACGATATAGCTGGAGAACGATTGGACATAGTTGCCCCTCAGAAATTTACCATTTGAATCATTCGTGTCGGGGATTCAGGCAACACAACTTTCAGCCCATGCCCCATCGAACAAACATGATCCGTGAGATTGAGGTCTCCACCACATTGCAGCCGCATGAAGACATAGAGATAGTCATGGATTCCGTAAAGTCCTTTTTTCCGGATTGGAGTCCGGATCTACCCTCTAGATCCGTGGGCTTTCCATCAGGCGATTCTCCCGAGATAATTCATGGCCTATCGTCGTCTCTTGATTCATTTCTAGATGCGATCAGGAAACAGTCGATATTGGATACGGCTCTGGATGCAATGACAATTGATGGGGACAACAGTATCTGTGAGTTCTCAATTTCTAGGTTAGCATCCCTGGCTGGAAAAGTATCATTCACCCTAGGAGAAAGGACTTTTGGAGGCTCCATAGACATCTCAATCTCCGGCATCAAGCTTTTACAATGGCTAGAATCTGCAACCTGGCATGAAGGAAGGAGGGGAGTCCCCAGATATGTAGGGGACGACTTGGCGATGAATAGAGACGGTAGCTACACGGAATGGTTCGACAAGAGGGGGAACTTAACTAGGGGCCCTGAGTAGGATCAGGTATTCCATTTAAGTGCCAATCTTCTATAGTTGGCAAGTCTGCTGGTAACCACTTAACATCCAGTAATTCGTGCTGAGTCAGCCATCTTGAATCCTCATGCTCCTTAAGTGAGATTTCATTTCCATTAACTATTCCACAATCAAAAATATGTAACTCTACATCCCTATCCTTGTAACTATATTTTATCTCGCAAATTTTTGATTTGGGAGTTACCGATATTTCCAGTTCTTCTTCTATTTCCCTTCGTAATGCGCCAGTTAGAGATTCCCCCTCCTCTACTTTTCCACCTGGAAACTCCCACCATCCGGACCATACGTCCCCATCTGGCCTCATACATGAAAAAATCCTATTTTGAGAATCCCTTAGCATGGCACCAACTACTACTATTTTCGGCCTATTTAACATCAATCTAAGCGTCCTTGAGACAACCTCGGTTTGTCTCTCAAGACTAACATAATCAGATTTTGGAAGGTGCATAAACAATACTGGAATCTTTAAATTGCGTGTTAGAGTTCTGAAATAGGTTTCGTTACAGACATAGCTACCGGCATCTTGACTCCACTCAACATCATCATCCGAATCAAACTCTTCGTCGAAGTTGTGTATACTTACTGTTGTCTCGAGGATTTCTGGGGAGTTTCTTTCTATTTTTTCGTTCACTAGTTTCCTACCTGAGTTATCCGGATATTCCATAGAAATCTTGTTTCTTGCATATCTTTCTAGGTTAATCTTGGTAGATTTACTTGAGAGTCCGAGATGCAGTACTGCGTCGAATCTTTGACTCTCCATCATCTCAGACGGTTTCTGTGAACCTTTCAAATCTACAGAAAGGATACAATATGTAATTTGGATACCCTCGATTCCCGTTTTGACGATCTCTTGGACTACGTCTGAAGACTCATTTGTGTCATGATCGTGGAATGGCTCGAATCCTGTCAGCAGAACCTTGTGGCGTTCCATGAGTCTTGCGGACAGATGGTAAGAATTGTGTTTTTCGTATCAATCATCAGTCACATTCATGCATATCGGCAATCTCCAATTCATCATGGAGCACGATTATGTCGTCATACTTCCCCCTGAAATCGAGGAGGAGGAAGTGACTGCGGCTGGTGTAATAGCCGTAATCTGGAGAGAGTTGAGCGGGGGCGTTGGACCATGGGGGGCATTGAGGCCCATAGTAGCCGTACTTCTCTCACTCATCCCATTCCTATTCCTTGGACAGCATTTCAATCGTCAACATAGAAAGTCAATTGGTTGGTTTGTTATACAATTCCCACTATTATTGTCAATTTTCCTCTGGCCTGTCCTATTCTTATGGTCAATAATTGATGCATGGTGGGTCTCAAACGGCATCGTTGCCAGATCGAGATAGTCAGAAGTCTTCCGGCAATTGTATTGGACTGAAGAGATGCCCTGGACTAGTTGATTTTGAAAGTTGCACTCTTATGTTATATTCCCAATCTCTTAGAATGGCAAGAGCAGAGATAAAGGGCAATTCAGTCTCATTTAGAATGGTCCTAATTATGGTGTCCAGTATGTCCATTCTATCTTGATCGACTGATTCCAAGACCCTTTCTAGGGGAAATGAGTCCAAAACCGCTGATTCTTGGACGGATTCTAATTGTCGAGGGGTCAATAACTCAACGGGAAGAGTTTCATTGCTCTTTGAAGCTGTTTCCTGCAGTTTTTCCAGTAAAATTCGGATGTACTTCGATACTACCAATGACACTTCGATGATCGGTTGACTATATTGATTGACAAAATTTACCATATTCTCTTGGAGAAATAGTAGCTTCTCTTCGATCGGGGAAGATGGAAGTGGAATCTGCCCGTCGTGTTCATCCATAGTTATTCCACGAGGAGGTCATTCATGAGTACTAGGTAGACCTATCGTCATATCTTATGGGAGATCCGCTATTACCCCTTACTCCATCCAATAAATCATCTTCTATCTCAAAATGGTCGTTCAGCCAATCTCCGTCAGTATCCCAATTTGTCGGATCGGTCCCGTCGGCGATCTGATCTCCGTCAATGTCTAGGATCCACCAACCGTAGACATATTCACCTAGGAAAATATTAGGGAGGTGATACTGATCTCCTGCAATTCTGTTGAATGGATCGGCCCACTCCCCGTTTAGTAGAGTCAGGTCATTGCTGTTATCGACATCCTCATACTCCAAATCATTATCCTCTACTATCAAAGCATATAGCATATCATTATCATTAATCTTGTTCATCCTGAAGTAATTAGTTGAAATTGCCGAGCTCCCGGAGCAGGTTCCAAGCAAGCTTTCTCTTAGTTGCCACCACTCAGATACTTGTTCGCCTGAGCAATCAAGAAGATTAGAGTCCCTGATTAGTGAGGGCGATGACATGGAGGCGTTCACAACACCGAAGTATTCTTGGAAATTATTGTAGGTCTGGTAAACACAACTGCCTCCTGAGCAGTCCCAAGACCCATCGTTATCCGCATCTTGGCCGGCGTCCGATGGATCAGTTGGGTCATGAGTGAACCATGACCAATCAAGGGCTGGCCTGGAGATAATACCATTTGAGACCTGTACTGGCTTCCAAACTACAGACGTCACCTGATGCCACACAACAGAAATCTGCATCAAAGACGACCAGTTGTCGTTTGTTTCATTCCATCCTCGGTAATACTCATAGAAGTCTGGCATCATGTCCCCATCAGTGTCATTGTCCAATGGATTTGTCCCGTACTTGAAAATCTCCCTACCATCAGATAAATTTCCATCGCGGACATATGAGTCAACTATTCCATTTACGAAAACTGGTTTCATAGCGACTGAGTCATCATCTGAGTCCTCATCTAAGGGGTGTGTTCCATTCTCATATTCCATCAAATTCGAGAAATATAGGGGCTGAGTTCCCTGTCCCAATTGCCATTCCTGAGAATACTCGGTGAATTGTCTCGACTCCCATACTCCCTGTGAGGCTGGGATATCTGAGATTTGTCTATCAAACCAGCCATCTGAATCTGGATCGTAACTAATATCAAGAGGATTTACTGGATTTAGAGACCAACGATAGTCATTGACTGGGAGGAATTCACCATACACTGAGTAACAGAATTCCCAACCATCTGGTATGCCATCTGAATCTGAATCGTCATCTGTTGGATCACTTACGCCTGCTAGACTGAAATTGAAATTATTCGAATTTACGGAATTTATTAGTCCCATTCTGTCTGAAGATTCAATACTCTTGCTCTTGAACAAATCGTATAATTGCCCAAATGCTGCATCGTAATTCATACCCCTCTCGCCAATGAAAGCATTGATGGCGTCCGAACCGTAGGAAACTAGTCCGGTTTCATTAGGTATTGTGTCCACGGCAGTTTTCTTTCCATATATCCTAGATTCGTACTCCGCAAGGTTATCGAATGACTCGGAGTCGGAAATTTGTCCATTTCCATCGCAGTCATAAGAGTCTTCATCAGAATCCCTGGAAACATCTGAGCCAGTAAGTGGATTCATTTCCCAGATATTTTCTTCCAGGTTCCATTGAGTAAACCAGTATTCATAGCCGTCACTCATTCCATCTCTGTCTGTATCGACATCATTTGGATCTGATATCCCCAAGAGGGCAGAAAGAAGTGGTTTTGCAGGGCTTCCGGACAGCCATGCTTGGTACTGTTGCATTGCGAGCTGTGCCTTACCTTCTTTGCCAAATAATATCCTAAATACCCTATTATTTGCCTCTGATGGATCTATCGAATCTGCTTCCTCCCACATCCTAGGGGCATCTGGAGGAGAAAGTCCCCCATTGGCAGGATTATTATTGGTGAGATTAAGCTCAACCTGATCAGTGATTCCGTCCAAGTCTGAATCATAGTATCCATCGCCAGCCACTAGTGGATTGAGAGTCCACACAGAGTCTGTGGAGTTCCATCTGGTGAATATCAGCTCGATTCCATCCAATAGCCCGTCTCCATCGGTATCTGGGTCATTTGGATCTGCAGTCAGTCCTGAGGCATTCCTCTGCTGATCGGAAAGGAAATGACCGAACGAAAGGGTTGACTCGGCTGAAAGCCATGGCGTGGGCAGTAACTCCCCTCCAACACTGAGTAAGTAAAATTGGGGAGATGTTACGAGTGGATCTGTCTCACTATGATTTCCATCGATTGAATTATACTCCTCCCAATTATTCATCCCGTCGCCATCTGGATCTCCATCTTGGTCTCTCTCGTCCACTGGGTTAAGAGTCCAATGCTCTTCAAAAAGACTCCATCTGGCATGGAAATATTCCCAACCATCGGGCATTCCATCCCTATCAGAATCCGAAGAAAGAGGGTTCCCGGAACCAACATCATTAGTTGTTGTTCCATTTACAAGGCTGAGGTATGCAGTACTGGTATACTCTCCGAAGGACCCCGGGGCAAGACCAGCCCAAGAAGAGTGAGAAAGATTAGTGGTGAAATTTTCTGGGAATGGTAAGCCCGAATCAGTTCCCTGATTGAAAATGATTTGATCTTTCAGATGGTACTCAAGCCAATTTACTAATTGTTCATCCATAGACAGTACTCCATCCCTGTTTATGTCATATCCATCCCCGTCTGGATTATTGAGAGAGTCAGAGCCATTAAGTGGGTTTATCCCCCTATTGGCCTTGTTCCAAGAACATGCATACCTTGCTTCCCAACCATCGGGAAGAGAGTCTCCATCGGAATCTACGTTATTTGGATCGGTTGGTGTCCACGACAAAGCTGACTCGTTAGACTCGCCATGGGAGGGAAGTCCCTCTCTGATTACATCGTCAATAATTTCTCCCCATTTGTACTCGCATAAATTGGAAAGACCATCGCCATCTGCATCTTCATCTGCGTCATTGGGATTTCGTGGATCCAGAGTCCAAAGATTACCTCCAGTGTATACATCCCCAATCCATCTCCTATTCTCAATTTCCCACCCATCAGGCATACCATCTCCATCCGAATCTGGATTACTAGGGTCGGTTGGCCCATCACTACCCCCTCCAGCCCCAGATCCTAGCCATCCTTCCAGATGGACAGTCTCCGACTGGGAAGATGAGTCGTCACATACGTAATCGTAGTTCAGATAGTGACACTCGAATGAAGTAGAATCCATGAACCAACCCCAGTATTCCTCCCCATCAGTCAGTCCGTCGCCATCAGAATCGATATTCCTTGGATCAGTTCCATTCATACCAAATTCTGATGTGTTTATGTATCGATATTCCTCTAGATTACTCCAGTCCCTGATGAACATGGTTCCGTCGATAAGAGGGAAGCTTACTCCGTCCGCATCTGCATCACGATATCTATCGAAAGGATCAGTTGGGTCTAGTCCGTGAGAGAATTCCCATCCATCGGGCATACCATCGAAATCTGAGTCTGTGGACATTGGGTCAATTGGCATGATATTCATGAATCTACCAGGGGAGGCCCCTGAGAAGACCCATTTCTCACTGCCCTCCTCCAAAAATTCCAGATTAGTAACTAATCCTGGCATACGAGTCTGATTTGAGTAGGGGCCAAGAACACCTGTATGCCCTCCCTCTAAGCACCAAGTTCCATCCTTAGAGCCGAGAATTACCATCCCATCTAACGCCATTACAGCATGGATATCATTTGCGCCTTCTGACCATCTCTCGGAATTGAACATCCTATCGTTACTGATAGAGGACCTTGGCATTTGTATGAAGATTGAGAGGTCTATCAGATGGAGACCTCCTGCAGTTCCCATCCAGACCCCTGTTATTTCTTCTAAATCGCCGTTCTCTAGTATTGGCCCAGCTGGCTCAAGTACGTTCACTACTGCTGATTTTGATTCATTTAAAAGATCGGCCATCCTGACAAATGTTTCTGCGTCTTCGATATCGAAAACCCACCAAGGATCTCCTGCGGAAGTGATTCCATCGGTTGTATTCCAAGCCACAAGTCCAGAGTCAGTAGCCAGTAGCAATAACGGCCCTCTTCCTTGCATAGGGACATGTATGGCGTCATTGACGGAAACTTCGGCGTCTGACAGGATTTCGGTGAGCTCCAGAATCGAGTTCGCGGAGCTTACACCGATTGAACGACCACCACTCCAGCAATCTCCGTTTGTTCCCTGATCCGAAACACTGAGTGTCCATGCCTTACTTTCTCCGAAAACTAACAAATCCAGATTGTTGCTTCCCGTATTGAGTTCCATCATATGGACTACTTTGCCGATTTCTGATTCTGAGACAGATGACATAATGGGGAGTCCATTTTCCATGGACACGCAATGGACTCCCTGATTCGTACCTATGATCATGAAGTCAGAAGTCCCTGTTGGGGACCACCTAATCATAGAGGTCATCTCTAAGCCGGCTCTGAGCTCGTGAGTGGAAGAAACCCCTTCTAGTGGGTCTAACGCAGTTATGCCATATTTCGAACCTACCAATAGCCTCTCTTGCTCTGAGTCCTTTATCATCGAATGAACTGCTGCATCTACCAAGGGGGTTTGTGTGGATTGATCGAAGAACAGTACTTCGCCGCCATGACTGGTTCCAGCGGTCCCCCTTACTCCTGGCTTAACCCAAGATCCATCATCATAATGTACCAAATATTCCTCATAGTTACTGAATGCCTCGCCCCAAGCAGCGGTAGCGGTAGATGTGTCTGGGATTACAAAGCCATCTCTGTCCATATCCCAGCCATCACTGTCTGAGTCAGCAATTGCATCACTCGCATTCCTGGGATCTAGCCCATAGTGTGCCTCCCAGCCATCAGGTATCCCGTCTCCGGGAACAACTAGGCCAGAAGCCAGTAGGCCGGACCATGAGTAGTAGTCGGAATCAGATCTAGTTGGGTCAGTTCCTAGCCATCCGTCGTCCCCAGTGGGTCTCTCGAAAATATCTTGACAAGATGATTCGCTGATCCCAGGAATTATGCCAGAGCACCAGAGCCCGTCTCTTTCGGTTATCCAATAATCAGGAATTCCGAATGAATACTCCTCTGAATTTGAGTATCTCTCAGTAATGTCGATGTCTCCGTCCCTGTTGACATCGAACCCATCGCCGCATCCAAAGCTAAAATCGTCACACCTATCAATATCCTCTACCTTATCGGAAGGGTCCAGTGGATCGAACCATAGGCATGTCCAAGCGTTGGTGGCATTGAGATATCCGAGACCCCCCTCTGTACACATGTGGATCTCATAGCCATCAGGAAGGCCGTCCCCATCTGTATCAGACTTAGTGGGATCCAGATACTCCCTGTTTCCTGATTGGGTCAATTCTGGGGGCTTTCCTGTCAATGATAGCCTATCCGTGAAGCACTTATCCAAGGTATACGGCCAACAATATTCCAGAAGTGCCACTGCACCGTCTCTATCATGGTCAGACATGTTGTCAGTACCGTTGTTCATGTCCAAGCCTAGAACCTCGAAATTGCCAAAGGGATCTTGGAAAATTATATTCTCCCCATAAATCGATTCATACTGGTCAGGTATCCGATCCTCGTCTGCATCAGTGGCTGGAGGTGCACCTCCTTCTGCTTCAATGGGGTTCGTGGAGTCAACCGGAGATTGTGGCCGTGTCTGAGAGACAAAGGCCAAGCTACTAAGCAAAAGTAGTACTATGAAGGCCGCCGTTTGCTTTCTCCTCATGGAATACCGCCACCTAGGTATTTGTCAACGTACTCGACTGACTTATGATGGTGATGGAGCGTCGTTCGGACATGTATCCCTGTGAGATGGTCTTGGAAAATGCGAAACACATAGAAAATCGACATCTGAAGGTACGAATATAGGATTTGTTCAAAGGTCGTCAGCTCGCGCCTACCTCTGATATTGTGAGCATGGAGATAACACACCTAGGCAGCGGCAGTCGGGGGAATTCAGTCCTTCTATCTACGCCCGAGTCAAATGTGTTGATTGACTGTGGTTTCTCTCTGAAAAAAATTGAGTCGAAATTACAAAAGATAAGGGTAGAGCCGACGGACATTGACTCGATCCTGGTTACTCATCACCACTCCGATCATTCAAATTCGGCATTGCGGGCATCGAAAAAGTGGGGCTGTAATTTAATCAGTAACGCGGAGACTGCCAGAAGATTGGAGTGGGGTGGAATAAGCAGACTGAAGGTTTTCTCTGAGCTAGAAAGAATAGATGCTGGGGTCGACATCAGTTTACTCACTGTTCCAGTTCCTCACGATGATGCAGAGAATGTTGGTGTAATCGCATGCGGGGATGATGGGAAGAGGGCTGCTGTTGTCACAGATCTCGGAGAGGTCACCACGGAGTTAATATCCCATCTCAAGAAATGCAATCACATATCCATTGAGGCGAACTATGACCATGATAGGTTGATGAGAGGAGGATATCCAGATTCTCTAAAGCGGAGAGTATCAGGGAGGGGCGGGCATCTTTCAAACTACCAAACCGCCAACGCCCTCCAGCAGATAGTTCATCCAGAATTGAGTAGTATAGTACTTTGTCATCTTTCTGAAAGTAATAATCTACCGCATATTGCAGAGAGCGAGGTACTTATGGGAATCTGCGACTCGTTTGACGGAAGCCTAAGCATCTCCAGACAAGATGGCCCAGAATTCAGTAATTGGATAGGACAGAGTGATCCAGAGAAGATTGTAGTGTGACTAATGCCCCATTACTACTCTGTGAACGGCGTTTTGTACCTCTCTCATCCTGTCTACTGCGCCTAGTTCTCTGAAAACAACGAGTGACCTTTGCAAGTAATCCATCCTTTGGGAACGATTGCTTTCTACTTCTCCAAGACGGGATAGTATCTCTCCTTGCATCATCCTAAAGTCGTTCGCCTCTGCGATGGACAATGCATCTAGGTAGTGCTGTGCTGCTTCTTCGGAGCTGCCTGCATCACTGAGAACCTGCCCAAGAAGAATCTCGACTTCTACTGCGCTTCTTGGATCGGATTGATCTGAAAGAATTTCTAAAGCGCCTGAATAATGGTGCATCGCGAGATCATTGTCCTTTATCCTAGCATAATATCTGCCAAGGACTGCCCTAGATCTTGCATGAAGTTTATCTTGATTATTCTCTGCAGTTTCATCGTGAGCTTTCATGGCATGATCTCTTGCCCTGTCCATCTCTCCCATTTCCAAAAAGGCCGATGCTAGCCTAATTCTGGCCTCAGTCAGCTCAGGAGAGTCCTCGGAATCCAACAGTTCCTCAACATTTCCATACACCTCAATTGCCCTCTTATTATCACGCTGACGCCTGAAAATATATCCCATGTTATTGTAAGACCTAGCTGCCCCTTGTGCATCTCTAAGTTTGATTTGCATCTCTAGTGCTTTCTTGTGCAGGGATAGAGCATTGTCCATCTCGCCCTTCTTCACAGCTAAATCTGCTCTAGAGGAGTAAATTCTAGCAAGAGGAGTGGTGAGTTTGTGCCTAGCTGCAATGGGTAGGGCGAGATCATACTGCTCTTCTGCATCATCCCACCTGCCCTGAATTGACAAGATATCCCCTGTCAACTCATGGATAACAAAACGTGTCCTTGGCCCGAACATACTTGCTTCTAGAACTCGAAGAATTCCTAAGAGTTCTATGTGGCCCGCCTTTACCAATGCATGTCCTTCCTCGGAAAGTGCTGCAGCTAGTCCCTCTGTGTCCCCTGACATGTGAAGATGGTGGATATGCTCTATACTTTCTGAAGGATTTTGTTTCCTGACTCTATACCACTCAGCGGCATTTGCATGCAAAGATTGACTAAGGGAGTCTTCCATTGATCTTGTAAGAAATTCTCTAACCAGGTCGTGGACATCATAATTCTCACTATCTGCTTGTCTGGCGAGTCCTTTCTCTACCAGATCATCTAAGAGATCCGTTTCCATATCCATTCCAGAAATTGCCTCTAATGGCATTGGCTCTCTGAATACTGCAATTGCACCCAGTAATCTTTTTTCTGCACCTGAAAGTCTGCTGAATATCTCTTTCTCCACGAAGGCCTCTAGAGTTTCATGAAATGTCCCTCCAACGCTACCTCTGTTGATAAGCTCCAGCACTAGTGGGTGCCCTCTAGAAAGATTGTGTATATGCAGAAACTGGGGCATTTCAATGTCTTGCATCGTCGTTAGGATCTTCCTGCTGGCTTCTTGATCTAGACCATCCAGTGGCATTACTAGAGTGACAATCCTTCCTGAAGAATCGGATTCTGGGACCACCATTCTGAAAGATCTAGAAAACATTACCAGTCCTACGTTTTCTAGCTCTGGAATCTTCAATGAAAGTCCCCTGAGTACCGAAATTAATGTTTCGTCACCGACCTTGTGGAGATCATCAATAACTACGAGGGAGGGGGATGTACTCAGGGCCTCTGACATTAGATTCACTGCCATCTGGGGCTGTGGAACTGGTGTAGAGGCAAGATAGTCTGAAAGATCATCACTTCCCATCGCAGAAAGCCATTCTGCCATTGCTTCGAGAAAGGCCCTAGATCCTTCCCAATCTTGACAACGATGATAGAGAAGATTTCTCCTATGTGTGAAACTCTCTATCAATTTAGCTGAAAGGGAAGTTTTCCCAATTCCTGCGATCCCTGGGACCAGAATAGAGCCGGACTGATGCTCCAGTAGATTTACCATGTTCTCAAGCTCCATCTCCCTGCCGTAGAATCTTCTAGTTCGAGGTAGGTCGCTAAGCGAGGTAACCAGCTGCTTCTCGATATGCTTTGAAAGATCTCGCTCAATTAAATCTGCAGATAAGACTGATAAGTCTATTGTCCCAGATTCATCGAGATATCTAATTACGTCGACGTGCCTAAGTGGAAGTTCGGTTGCTTCCAGAGCTTGAGAGAGCTCCATATTTGAAGCTCTTCCATCTTTTCCGATCACCCTCACTGTCTGCTTACCGACCTTGGACCATATGTCATCGGCTAGTTTAGCTCCGTCATCTGTGAGGAAGTATGCCTTCCTCTTCCTTGAAACTCCAGTAACATGTGCCTGCTTCTCTAACAAGTAGCCTTGATCCCTGAGTCCAGAGATTGCACGGGGCACATTTGATCTTGCAATAGACACTGCATTGGCGATTCCCATCTGAGAAAGGGCGAATGGGACTTCGACTTTGTCCGCATGATCGACATAGTCCCTAAGATGCAAGAGTATCCTCTCTTGCACACCCGGCTTAGGCACTGGAGCGACAGTCATGAGTGTATTAGCAGCAACATCTATTCAAGAATGTTCGTGATGAAAGAGCGTTGTTTGATTCATTGATTATTTTCTTCCTCGGGAACCCATTCTTCCTTTTCGTTGTCCCAAAGCCAACCGGGATGGTCATCGTCTTTGACGAACCTATCTTCTTCCACTTTCGGCCTCTCATCCTTGTTGTAATCACTTTCAAGTGCCGAGTCGTCTTCAAATTCGATAAAGAAATAGGCGAATGCACCTATGGCAATTACAAGTATAATTGCGATGATCACAAACATTGAGATGCCACCAGAAGTCGAGTCGCTAACGATGATCTTTGTGCCATCATACTCCATTCCGCCATACTTGAATTGAGGCGTTGCAGAACCAGAAATTCTTGATGCTGGAATTCCCATGGACCATGTTGAGTCTTCTGAGACCACAGTACTATTCACAGGAGTTCCCCCGATTGTGGCAGTAACTGTTCTCCCTGGTAATCCGATACCAGTGAAGATGGCATCCTCATCTTCAGAAATTCTAGTTTCATCTGGTATATTGACCGTGAATTCTATTCCTATTACCTGAATACTCAAAGGAATAGAGTTAGCCTTAGAGCTGAATTGATCCGAGGCCACGAACACAGCTTCACTGATGGACCAACCAGAAATCTCAGGATCGAAGAACGACATTGACGTTGGATTATATCTGGCCATTCCATCAGCAGATATTGAGATTACAACCGGGTATTCGTCATCTGAATCGATTTCTTCATTATCGTACACTGACAGGAGCAAATCGTGATTTGGGTCGGGGTCTGCGAAGAAATCTAGCAGGTTTATTTCGAAGCTAGTGCATCTATCTGCAGACTGGGAGTTTATTTCACAGTACAGAACTACTTCTTCGGGCCAATCCGTTTGATCGAAAATGGGCTGATTGTTTCCAGCATCTGGAGGATTGTCAGCAATTATATTGACGGTCTTCCAATCGCTGTAATCAAATCCGTCATATGACCTCATCCTAATCTGGTATTCTGAATTGTGCCTCAATGCTCGTGAATCCCAAGTAGAAATGAATTCGCCATTGGAATCAAACTCAATTACTGATTCTGAATGAACCTGAATCATTCCATTTGCCGTATCCAAGACTTCAATGTCCACCCTGGTAACATCATTATCATTATCTCTTGCAACTCCTGAGAATGTGGATTCCTCCGAAACAGACATTCTATCAGATTCCTTAGGAGAAGAAATACTGATGAAAGGGGCGCTGTTTGAGTTGTCAATTGTGAGCGTAAGTTCGGCTGGAATACATTCATCTATTACCCCATTACAGAAATCTGAGTCCGAAGCCCAAATTTTGAATGTATATTCTGCAACTATCCTTGGCTGTCCACTGAAATCCCAAGTCCATGTCCACGAGGTCCCCCCAGATACGGGGGTTACGACTTGGAAACTTGGGCCTTCTATTTGGAAGTAAATTTCTGAAATGTCCTTCCCACATTGAGATGGACATCCATAGTAATCATATGCTGCCCCCTCAAATGTGACGCTACCATCAGAATGTGTCGATAGTGGGCTTGGGGAGCTGACAGACACTGTCGGGGCTTGAGAATTCAATTTTACCGAAATAGTGGAAATTGGGCTGTAGTCAATTCCATCGAATGCACGGAACTGAAACACATAATCGCCTTCTGCCATTTGTGACATATCTAATTCGTAGTACCACTCCTTGAATGGATGATTATCCCTAGTTACTTCACCCATAGATGACCCAGATGAGTCTGTGGCCATCTTGGCATCTGACCAATCACTGGTAAAGGGATCTCTTACCTCAATTGAATGTACATATCCCTTTTGTCCCCATTGTGCACTTTCGTCTGTTGGATAGAAAGACTCCAGGATACCGTCATGGGCATTTCCGGTTATATTCACTACCTTTCTGAAAGAGTGCCCCTGGTCCTGAGTGACTGAGACAGATGGTGCCAAGTTTACTAGATTAGCTGTTCCTTGGTATGAACTGTCATCTAGGGTGAACTCGCCACTGTCTAAACCGAAGCCAAATTTGTACGCTGTGTAGCGATATAGTGAAAGTTCTCTGGTACCCGCGGAATGATTGCAATCGTCATCATCACCATCTAAGGCGAGGTCTCCATCATTGTCAATGCCATCTGAGCATGAATCCTCGTATTCATCATCTGCGAAACCGTCCGGATTGTTGCCCCCTCCAAGGCCTCTAAAATCGAGGTGGAAGTCTGAGGGTAACGCGAACCAAGGAGTGTATCCGTCTGACATTGTCTCAATGTCATACAAGTCGTTTCCAAGAGCGTCCTCTATCAGGATACTCGCACCTTCTACCCTTTCGCCATTCACGAGAGCTTGGAACTTCACTAATTCAGCCCTTCTTACTTGTACTGCATAAGGCGTCGGTTGAGTCTGAATTGCTATTGACGAGCGATCTATATTTGATAATCCTGCAAATGTCATCACGGTTGAGTTGTTGTCCATAGAGAGGGCCAATGGGAAATTTCTGGGAGTCAGATTTTCACAGTTAGAACATTCCTGAACTTCGGTCGGAATAATTCCATTCTGAAATCCATTCGCAGGCCATGCCTCCTGATCGGGCCATGAAAGAACCACTGGATACAGGCCTGCTGGAGGAGAGGGGATTGTTTCTGATTGTACAGTGACTGAGCTCTTCGTGATGTTGTAGGTAGTTCCGACCCCGTTCCAGACATTGTCGGAGAAAAATGCCAAAGTACCATACTGCTGATCCCCTGCATAACCAGAGTCATAGTGCTTCAAAATAGCACCCGTTCCAGCGGCGTCCCATGTATTTCTTCTGATGTCCAAAAGAGCTCCAATAGATCTGATTCCATCTGAGTCCCCTGCATCGATATCATTGTCATACATGGTCAGGCCCGATCTGTAGGCAAAGACAGCGGGGCAGGTAAACTCGCCGTCGAAGTGTAATGAACTGGAGCAAGTTGAAGGATTTGTTGAAATTGTGTTATTGGCAAGGAACGCCCTTGCAGCGCTCGGAGCAGGTGCGTTGCTACCATACTCACCTGCAATTATTGCCTCCCTGTTAGTATCAAAAATCGTATTATTCTCTGCAATTACGTCGAATGACCCATACATCCAGAGTCCGTTCCACCCCTCGATAGGTCCAATTTCATTGTCTGTAATCTCTGCAAAGCTGGAGAACACTGCAATTCCGCTGCCTCCAGATGCCCCTGACAATTCGTTATCCCTGATGAATGAGTGAGCCCCACCGTAAACGGTAATTGGGGTCCTCTCCTCCGTAACAATCTCATTACCAGAAATTGTATTGTAGTAGTCAACCTGGCCAACGCTCTTGAGGCTGTAAATGTCTATACCATTACAATTAACGGAGATATCAGAATTGGTTACGGAGGCGGATGAATATCTGAGGGATATCCCATAATCGCCTACTGGGATTTGTGCATTTTCTATTTGGATGAATGCGTCCTCGACCCATACAGTTGGTTTTCCTCCGTCATTATTGCCGCATCCATTGTCGGAGCCAATCAAGACTGGGGATGACATGATCAATGGCGTTATTGGGGTGCCTGAACTGTAGATTTGAACTGCAGGGCCATCTACACCGCTATCTTCATCATTGCCCACGATGTACTCCCCTCCAACAAATTGTGGTTGAGCTAGTCCAGTTGTTAGGACGCTGCTTGAGGCTATGTTTTGGAAATCTATCTCAGTCAAGACTGGGCTTGCCCCATCTAGAACTAATGCGGCATACTTGAATCCATTCTGGTTATCAACAAAATGCGGGATTCCCCATGCTCCATCAATTGTTAGGAACCTCAATCCCGATTGGGAAAGATCGATAGAATCTCTGACTATTAACCCCTCATAACAGGATGGATCTGTGATTGTAATCTCATATTGCCCCTGTGAAATTCCATTACATTCGCCCTCTGCACTTTCATTCTCCGGCTCCTCCCATGAGAATGTTATCCTCTGGGCCGAGCTAGCATCGCTACTAGCTCCACATGAAGAAAGTCCGATGCAGATGCTTCCTCGGGCATCTAAGTGAGTGCCGTTTGGAAAGACAACGTTTGTGCTGGGTTCTATGATCAACTTGGCTCCCGAGGAGACAACAACGTCACCAGTAAGTTCGTGAGTCCCTTGCCAATATTCGGTCCCTATGATCGTTCCAGAAGTGGTCTCATTTGAAGCGGCTACTGGCGATGCAGGTCCGACTAGGGCGATGAAAATACTAGTCATCATCAGCATTACCAGAATTGATGAGCTCGTTCTCTTATTGCGGGCCATGGCAATGGGGTATCGGAAGCGGATATAACAAGTCGGTATCATCGTTTTAACCAGAGAAGAGTAAATCTACAATTAAAGATTTGAATTTAGCTCTATTGAAAGCTGGTTTGCCCACTCGACTGCGTTGAGAGACCCATATCCAGAAGTTGAGCTATGATTGCCTTCAAGAGAATCTGGCCTATCTGCTGAATTAGCTAAAGCTCTCTTGACCATCTCCATTTCCTCGGAGTCTATTTTTCCATCCTCTCCCGCAATTTCGTCACCAAATTTCTCGAGTAGTAAGGCTAGTGCCCCTGAGACGAATACAGTGGAGTCACTGGTTCCAGAAGAGTATGCATAAGGCGGATTTATACTGGTTGAAGCTGTTGAGAAAATATTGACTCCGGGAGCGGTGATTTCCGGTTTTTGATTCGGGTACTCCCTAGTCTGCCCTGTGTATGGGTCAATTTCTGAACCTGCTGCACTATCTCCCCATGTTAGTCCTGTAGCCCTATCTGCACCTACAGCTATGACCCCCCTGATATTTGCGGGTACTGAGACATCCGAAGATTCCGTTCCGGTATTGCCTGCAGCGGCAACTACGAAAATTCCCTCATCTAATGCCTCTTGAACAGCGGAGACTGTTTCCGTCTCGATTCCCATTCCCTGTCCTGGATCGGCCCCAAGACTTAGGCTGATGATATCTGCCTCTTGGGTAATTCTGCACCACCTAATGGCTAATGAGACTCTATCTTGCTGGCCCGAAGATCCCTCTGGGCCCAATGCTAATGCGACAGAAATAGATGCTTCGGGAGCCGCTCCTACAAAGGTGCCATTGGATGCGATTATTCCTGCCATCATCGTGCCATGGAATTCGGTTCCAACATCCCTTACTTGTTGGTTTTCTTCATCAATAAAATCTCTAAAACCTACTAAATTGACTTCTGACAGATCGGGGTGCTCGGCATCCATTCCTGTATCTACGATACATACAGATATTCCAGAGCCGTATAATCCCTCATTTTGCAAGTCTCTGATGCCAGTATTTTCGTAGGCCCATTCTGAGTCTGGCAAGATTGGGGTCAAATATGAATTAATGAATGGCCATGAGAGGAGCAAGGCCACCGTGCCCAATGAGAAGAATACTGCCCCCCATGGCCAGAGGGCTTCCTTCAGTGGATCTAACGGCCAGCGCAGCATCCGTGCCTCATCATCAGATATTCCGTATGCGGAACCGGCATATCCTGGTGCGTGTGGGTCTACCGTAGTTAGCAGCCTAGGGTCCTCTGGCTCGGGCATCAGCTCGAGACGGTCCATCGCAGGCATGCAACATCCTGAGACTTCGTGCATAAATAACGGTGTATCAGAATGGCGCATTGGGTCGCCTTGAACGAGGCCTTGTCAGCATTGCTAAGGCGAAGATAATCAATCCACCCAACAAATACCCTATCCAGCTAGAATCAGAGTCTACAGCAGGAGAAGAAACCATTAGGTTAACACTCCCTCCTTGATTGGGCTGGAAAGGCTCTACAATACCCTCGACAGATGATTCGTTTATCTCCAGATTTAGGTAATAATTACCAGGATCGACGTCCGACAAATCCATGGAAATATCGAAATTAACAGCGGAATTCGCAGGAACATCGTCAATTTCAATATCGGAAATAACCTCGTTATTACAAGCTAGATCTGAGCAAAGTGTTGCATTCAGCTGTACTCCCAGTGCATCTACAAGTCCCTCATTCTTAACCGTTACAACCCAAGAATTGACCCTCTCAGAAACAGCGTTTTCGCCACCCGAAAGAAGCTGTTGAGTGACGATTGAGACAATTGGATTTGATACTCTCACTAGTATCTCCACGTCTGGATATGAATTACCTTCTTTGTCCATCACTGAAACATATATTGTGTATTCCCCTGATGCTTCTTCTGGGGCAGAGACAGTAACTGTGTGGGCAGTTGCAGTGAATGGAGGGACAGTATGTGAAGTAGAGCCGGTTCTTTCCCAGCCATCTGGGAGCTCGGAGTCATCAAACTGGAACTCGAATCTGTCATCCCCATTTCCATCGTTCCTGATCTCCATAGGAATCTGGATCTCCTCGCCTGGCGATACTCCATACACGGGATCCAGCGAAGTAACTGAGAATCCGTGAATCTGTGGTATTCTGACCTTCACTGATGTCTCTTCGAAATAACCATCAGAGGTGTAGAAGCTAATCTTCACATTATGCCCGTCTTGGAGCGAGTGCGCGACTGTTTGATTGGGCGGAGTAACTCTAACGTTGAGATCTGACAGAGTCAAAGATCCATCTAGTCCCATGTCAAAAGTCATGGTTGAATTCCAATCACCTGATCCATTGTGGAACTCTACCAGCCAATCTGAACCATCGGTCCCAGGGACTGTGGCCTGAGCAGAGAATGTGTCCAATGGCTCGTGACCCAGATAGTCTGCAGATATGACGAATTCTACTGGCATGAATGACATGGAATCATTATCCAACACGACCAATAAATCATCGACTCCAGCCGAGTGCCCTGAATCTCCACCTGTTCCTTGGAGAACTTCAAGTGAGATTTCACGGAATGGTATCCTAGAATGAGAAACTGTGATCACGGGGGTTTCTTGTCCTGCTTCGACACCTATTGCCTGACCTCCTGAATAAGTCATGTTGAGGCCTCTCTGTGATGAAGTGAACTCACTTGAAACATCGATTACACCCCCTGGGAGGAGTGTCCTGATAGAACCTTCATCGTCCAAATCTGCGACCCATGAAATTCCCATGCCCAAATTCAGAATCATCTTGGAATCGTCTACATCGGAAAGTGTTTGTGAAATTCCTTCGTAATCAAACCACTGAGTTTCAATCAGTGCCCATCCGCCAGTTACTAGGTCGGAGTCAGAGAATCCTCCTTCGATTACTTGGGCTTCAATTAGAGACATTGATACCAAACCGAATTCCTCCGATGACACCCTTATGATCCACTCTCCTGGCTCCACAGAAGCGGACCAGTTGCCATCCCAAGTGCCACCTGAGATTGTCTTGACCGGTTGCACGACATCCCTCACATAATCATCTGTTGGGATTAATTCCAGTATCAGAGAGTCAGAAATTAGTGAAAATTGGGTTTCGTCGATGTAGGATACCTGCCCTCCAATCTGAACCAGTTGAGCGGCCATCTTAGCATTGGACTCAACTGGTTCGTCTAGAAGTTCAATACTCATTTCCATATCATCAAATCCTTCTGCCGATATGCCTACACAGTAGTCCATGTTTGCTGGCAGATATTCCGACCAAGAGCCAGAGATGTCGGAATATTGGAGATATTCAACGGCATTCGATGAATCAGATCCTGACAACGAGGAGTCATCACACGAGCCGTCGGCGATGGAAAGGGAGGCATTGAACAGGCCTTCTCCGATATTGTACTCGGAATTATCATTCAGGTCCCAGAATACGCTCCCACTAACCTTTGCTAGCCTCTCAGAGGTGAAATTTAGTTCTCCGTTGTCTCCTGACAGCAGAGTAACTGCAGTTTCAGAGAGTACTTGCTTGACACCCGATTCTTCCGAGTCAAGTGATAGTGTCCACTCCCCTGGGAATAAATATAACATTGTAGATCCGTCTGAATTTGTGGAATCGAGGTCGATGGTCCCTAATCCATCCTCAGAATGAGCTCTGATAGACATCCCCGAGAGAGCATCTCCGGATTCTTCATCCAGATTGATGACTGCGAAGGCGGATTCTACTGTTGAGAACAATTGGTTCGAGGACGCTTGATCAAGAGAGGGCGATAGTGTTGCCCTCAGTGTCTCCGAAACTCCTTCGCTGTTGGTTACTGAATCGACACTAATTATCCAATCTCCAACAGAGAGGTGATCGACCCAGTTTCCATCTGAGTCTGTATTCTGGATTTGTGTCCATCCTGTCTCAGTATTGGTTAGCTTAAACTCCTGATCGACTAGGGAGCCGCCAAACTGATTTGTAATTGAGAGGTTCACCCTCCACTCAGGGACGAATGCTGCGACCCTATCAATGGTTCCGCCCTGAAGAGGGATATCGAATGGTAGGACCTCGGTAGAAAGCATCGTACCGAATAGGTCTCCCTCAGAAGCATCCGAGATGGAAACCGAAACTACGTATGATCCGGGCTCCAGAGATACTTCAGCGGATCCCTCGCTAATCCATTGAATTGCATCGGAAGTAACGTTCATTCCAGCTCCGGCTTGTGATGTTGGGATTATCTCGAAGCCATAAGATACAGGCGTTCCATTTGATGAGTTCAAGTCACCTGATATGTCCATGAACATATCAAGTGAAAGTGTACCATTTGGAGGCGTTAAGATCAATTCCACTGAGAAGTTTTCAGAGTCAATGGACTTAGTAACTGGGGAAACTTCGATATCAGAATCTAATATGTCGAACGTCCAGTCTCCATCTGGTAGAATCATCTGGAACTTGCCATCGACATCCACGGATTTCCTCCATGTAACATCGTAATCTTCATTCTGTGCCGATACAGTAAGCTGCTCCCAGCCCTGTAATTCGTCCGTATAGAAATTATTAGCTCTCGAGATACTTACCAATCCGAAAACATTTGTCCCCGGTGTCGCCACCATGACAATTTCTCCCATATCAGAAGAAACTGTGAACTTGGTACCATTGACAAGTCCAGCAACTGAACCTTCTACTGTAGCATCAACTATCGCCCCTTCAGGCAGTGTGACAGTGAATTGTCCCGATTCATTGGTCAGCGAAGAAGTCGAAAACCCGTTCCAGTCGAAATTGATTAGTGTGTCTGCGCCGATTATTTTTCCATCATCTGGGTTGAAAATTGCTGAGGCGTTCTCTTCATAGAATACTACTCCAGATACCTCAACGCTGGTGACGAAGTCGAATTGCTTCGAAATATCAGCAGATATCTCGAATTCGTCCCATACTTGCTTGGATTCTGAAAGTGCATGATCGACAATCCATGAGCCAGGCAATAACTCAGCGTGATATAATCCGGTATCATTGGAGAATCTCGCCTCTACGGGGTCTGATTTATCATCACTTGAACTGAGCGAAATTTCCAAATCTGTCACCGGGGCCCCTTGGTCGAACATCTCAAACTCGAGATCGAACGTTTGAGGGACAGGCGAAGGAACTATCACGTTTGCATAGATTTCCGAATCGAATTGGAACTCCTCTGAAACTTCATTGAATCCATCTTCATCAATATCGATAACAACTGTGTAGTTATCTTGGTGAATAGGGCCATGGCCATAGCTTCCAGAATCATCTGGGTACATCCTGCAAGGCGCATACATGGAAATTGAACAGTCTTCAACGGCATCCGAGTAATGGGATCCGTCATCAAGAAGCGCTGCATATCCATCGATTATTGATCCGGACTCTGAAATTAGTAGCCCGGAGATTACGTTACCGGGAATGTCAACTTTCTGAGGCTGGGGAGCTTGTATTGCACTAACAGTGAATACCTCAGTCAAATCAACACGCGACCCGTCTCCGAGGATTGCGGCAATAGAATAATCTCCCGGGATCATATCTCTTAGGTGGAACGTTCCAGCCTGTACCATAGGTCCACTGAAGTCGCCTGTTCCAGAGAAAATCCCCGTACCGTTAATGGTTCCATAACTATCCAATCCTTCGGAAGTGTCGATCTCGAAGAATCCAGATCCTACCAAAGAAGAGTGGCTTAGGCTCTGTGTGAACTCGGTAGACCCGTTTGAGGTGTACCTTCCACTGGCATTTACGACTCCATCGATGAGAATATCGCCAGAATCTAACTGGCAGTATGATTCGTTCTCTGGCATGGTTTCGTTTGCACCACAGTCAGGGATAGTCAAAACATCATCCGATCCACTAATCAATGTTCCAGAGAGAGTCCCTCGTCCATCGAACATACCCTCTCCAACCAGAGTATGGTTATGCTTGATCTCCTGGGTGTAGTTTCCTGTGAAGTCAGTAATTGTTGAGATCGAGGTCGTTCTTACGGACCCTTCTCCTGTGAATAATACCTCGCCAATTCCATTGAATGTGAGGTCTTCGCCGGATACGGTCCCGTCAGAAGTTGTTACTGTGTAAGCTGGAAGGGATATCTGTCCCCATTGAGGAATTAGCTCTACAGATGAGCCTTCCACTGCACTTCCATCGAACTCTTCGGTTGAGGACCAAACGAGTTGCCCGGTCGCTTGAGCAGGTTCCACAGTCAATGATACCTCTACTATTTCTTCTCCATTTGAATGGCCGTCGAATGCCGAGATGTTCACAATCTGCTCAGTAAGCCATGTGGATCCCGAAACATTTCCAAGAATTCCAGAAACAGGATTAATCGATCTGGTTACTGAGTTGGACTCAGTTAAGATCTCAGTCATACTGTAAGTTCCTGACATCATAGTCGAACGTGCTGATTCCAAATCAGGCTCTCCGAAGAATGCAGTAACCCTGATCTTTCCTGCAGGAGCTCTGAACTCGAACATTCCATCCCCATCTGCGTCAACCGTTCCAATGGGTATCCAATACGTTCGTGTATCTCTGTCGGTTACTTGGCCATTTTCATCCGGTGTTTCCTCGCCACTGAAGGCATCTCTCTCGATCAACAATCTGGCATTCGGGATAGGCCCGACCCCTTCGAGTTCTACAGTCCCGGTAAGAGTAGCGCCACTGTAGTACTTGAGAATCTTGACTTGTGTATTCGCTGAACCAATGGAAGGATCGATGCAATCTTCGTCTATCTTCTCACCTTCTTCGTCTAACTCGCATGGCAAGTCATACCAGTTCGCTAGAACCATGTGATTCATCATTGCCCCGGGGAGTGGAATTCCTGGCTCTAGATATGATCCTGGAGTCCCGTACATGTAGAAGTGAGGTGCAGGCTGGGATGCATCTCCCGGGAGTCCAAGGGAGGAAGATCCGTATCCAACGTAGGTCCTTGCAACCATGGTATCAAAGAAGGCATCTTGGTGATTATAGTCGATATCGACCATTTGAATCATTTCACTAGCATCCGAGGCGGCGCCTGATTGCTGCCTGACAATATCATTCAGATACTCTTGCTCGTACTCTTCGGCAGTTCTCAGAATAATGGGTCCGTCAATGCCCCTTTGTGTTTGGTATAAAGTAGAGATATAGTCGTCCAAATCCAATCCAGAGAGTCCGGTAGGGGCATGGAAGATTCCTGTTGTTTGGCCCCTGTGATAGTTATAGTCTGCATAAAATGACCCTCCTAATGGATATAGTCTATTATCCACGGCGAAATACCTGATATCGTTATTTCTTTCCGTGGTTACTCCCAATCCAGCTTCATAATCCTGTACATCATAATACACCTCTGAAGTAATCTCGTGGTAAAGATCTACCATTTGGTCCAAGTCGAGGGCTTGAGTAAGGAATGCTCTCGCCATACCTAACTTTGAGTTCTGCCTGTGAAGGCCAGTGGAAACATCATCGAAATCATCGATGAGGTCTGTAGTGTACCTGTAGTTTCCAATCATGTAGTGAGTAGTCTTTTCTTCGTACTCACTTACCTTGCCTCTGACTTCGTCGAAGGTGGACTTGGCAACGGACTCATTGGACGGCTCGCCATATGGCTCATTGTCAAAATATACAATCCATGACTCTTCTAGTGATGGAATCCCATCTTCGTCAAGCATATATCCCCTTAGGAGGTCTACTGCCCCATCATTAGCCACTACCCTCATAGATCTTGCTAGAACTAGTCCAGAGTCCCCTGTGCCGATTGTCATGATAGTCTTGAATTCGTCCATCTGAGATTCTGAAAAGACATCCATAACCTCCTCGAAATCTTGAGTCATCTCTCCTGAGTTGGACCTTATGTCACCTTGTGCCAGAGTTGTGATAAACATGGCAAGTGTGTCTTCTTGTCCTTGTGAGAGAAGCATTCCTCCGCTATGGGGAATTCCTGACTGGAAGTTGTCTGCAACTGTTGGATGCTGTCCTTGTGATAGAGCCTGGAATCCGTAATCCCACCATGAAACGAAGGCCGGTCGCTGGCTGAATGGTTCATCCGAATCCTGTTCCGAAAGCCACTGATACGCATCATTCCAGTCGGCACCGTTGAATCCGGGACCAAATGTTCCCATGTACCGAAGCCCTGAATCTGGGTCATATTCTTCATCATCTAGCAAGGAGAAATCGCCAATGGACCACCTAAGGAAGTCTGGAGCGATCTCATAGATCGTTTTGTCCACATCTGTAGCTGCTTCTTCGCCTCTTGGAATGCCCGAGTCGATTCCATATGTAGCATGCTGGCTAGCCACAAGAAGGAACACCATCATGAGCGCAGGGATACCAGGGTGCCTTCTGGCAGCAGTGAACGTGGACCTCCTTCTGGCAGATGGGTTTCCGACACCTGCTCTTCGATACTCTTTCAGGAAATCCGCTGGATTGGCTGCGCCCCATAGCATGGCTATTCCGATTCCTCCAACTACGGCCATAGCAGGGGTTGCGTTGAAGATGAATCTACCAGCACTCCATGCCATGTAGGCAGCGACAATTGTCCATGAACCTAGGAGCAGATGGCTCTGTCTGCCTCTCCTCGCACCCCTCCAAAGCAAGAATACTGCACAAGAAATTGCGATTATAGCTACTATCGGGCCGTATGAAGCGAACAGAACCCCTCTACTCGGGGCCTGTGCTTCTCCAATGGTTCCGAAGATTTTGTTCTTAGAGAAGTAGAATCCTCCGGTGAATAGTACATCCCATCCGTTGTACCACTCTAACTCCTGAAGGATGTAAAGGGCGAAAAGAATCGCACCGAAAAGAGCAGTTCCGCTCCCTACCACAAGTAGCCATGGCTTGTCTCTGAACGAGCAGGTTACCCATCCCAAGGCAATAGTGAATCCGATGATGTAGAACATTGGCTGGAATCCACTTGGGTCGAAAAGCAGATCGAGCCCGGGCCATATGTAAAATGGGAGTGGTATCAAGAACGCAGTAAACAACATTTGGAGAGCTGCAGAAGTTATTGGAAGGCTGTCCCTCCCTCTGAATAAATTGAGAATAGCTTGAACCGAAAATGCCAGGAAAAGTATTCCCGGCCCATATACGAAGCCCTTCCACCCAAGAGCTGCTGTGGCGAATGAGATTCCGGAGAGCGTTGCACAAGACATCACTTGAGGGTTCCTAGACCACATTTCCCTGATACCTGCAATCAGGTACAGAGGATTCCTACTGGTTTCCGAGAACAACCTTTCATCCTTCATTCCTTCAACCGCTCTAACCCAGAAATAGAAGGCCATAGAGATGAACAAAAGCGCGAATGAGTCGTGATCCGCCAGAGCGAATGTCGAGTGGCCAATGTGCCCGGGCATTAATGCGATCAACCAAGCTGTAGTCACACCTGCTAGGTTGCTGTGTACCCTTCTTGCGATGCCCGCTAAGGGGAGGACTATGAGGGCTCCATAAATTGCCGGCATTGCCGATACGCTCCACCAGACCATCTGATCTCCAGATGAGTCAGTCAGCCAGTTGAGTCCTATTCCCCCCAAGGCAATGGACCATGAGAATAGAGGAGGTCTAGGGTTAATGACCCCCATGGGGTATGATCTATCGGAGTCAAAGATGAAGTGGCTTCTCTCTGCAACGACGTAATCTATCACCCTCTTCATGTACCACGGATCAGAGCCTCCGGTCATATCCCAGAGCTGAGTCCCAGAAGCGTTCATTGCCGGAAGTATATTCCATCCAGTTCTAATCGCCAGGGAAAATAGCACTGCCGTTGAAATCATTATTCCATAATAATTAGTATTCCACCAAGATCTGAGGGCGCTGGGCTCCCTGAGTGGTGCAGTATCGCCAAAGTATCCTCGAATCGAAAGAATGTATGCAGCGACATTAGACCAGAAAATAAGGAAAAACCATGCAGCTGCCGAGGTGCTACTTCCAGAGCCCTCTGGAAGTACATCTATCCCAAGTGGGTTCCCTATTTCGACTAGTCTTGCTGCAGAGTAAAGAATCCAGTTTACTGCAGTCAGTGCGGCAAGAACCTGCCATCTCTCGGATCTGAAAAATGCCCACACAAAGATGACCAATGCCGTCATCAAAGCCCATACTGACCCGAGGTATTGGTGCTCTGAATACTTCACTAAAGCATTAGAAATTACCTCTCCATCAACTACAATCGTATCGCCGGAAATCGAGCATAGCCAGAGAAGTGGAATTGTTTGGACCAAGAAAACTAATCCCAATATGGCAGTTGTTAACTTGGAGGATTCTTTCGAGAAATCAAAAGATGGTAGGCTGGAAAACAAGCTTCCATCACCAGAAGTATCCAAATTGCCCCTCATTGAAATTACTAATATCAAACCCAGCGAGATTGAGGATGCCCAGAAGGCAAACAGAACTGAGGCCGCTGCAGATCTAGATGCGTCGATTAATTCGGCCTCAGAGCCAGACCACGAATCGGACCCAAAGCCTGTTGCTGCTGCAAGGGAGACTGAGAGGTAGAACCCTATGACAGATGCCAGAAGAAGGCTTGCCTCCTCCCTCTTATTGGAATTGACTAGTAGCATAGTAGAAATTCCAACAGTAGCGAATGTAAAGCAAACCAGAGTGTCAATCTCGACAATACTGGGGAAAATCTCCGGTAGTGCTGAAGCAACTACGATTAGGATTGAAGAAATTGACAACTTGAAGCGGTTGGGCATTCCAAGTTCTGAAACAGCAAGGACCCTACCAACACAGGCCGCGACTGCAGCCGTGAGTGGGAGGGTCAGGATTCTCAGGTACCCGTCATTCTCCATGTTTCCGTTTGCCAAAGCCTCGGCCCCTAGGAAAAGCACCACTAAAGCAGCCAATATGGCTGAAACTGGCACGAGTTCCCTCAAAGGATTCCCGTCCGACTTCGCATCATCTCTATCGTTCATTGTTTCCACCGTCTGCTTAGCCTGAAGGCTAGCGTCGTCGCGATTTTACATTCTGTTATAACCGTTCTCAGAGAGGACATCTGAGTTTATTGGCAAAAAGTCAGTCTTTATGGGGCAGTGCTCTATGCCCTATATCGGTCCTGAAGTGAGACCCCTCTAAGGAAATCGATTCGATGATTTGGTATGCGACATCTACGGCCTGAGCTAATTCGGGAGCAATTCCAGTCGCCGCTAAAACTCTACCACCGGACGATATCAAAACCCCATCTTGAATTCGCGCCCCTGCGAAATTTACGTATCCCCTGGACAAGCCTTCGTCGATAATTACGTCTGATCCAAAAATCTCCCTGCCGGCATTGGATGAAACGGGATATCCTTCCGAGGCGAGGACGACTGTGGCCGATGAAAGGCCAGAGAAAACCGGGTCTAAACTAGAGAGGTTTCCTTCTGCGGCTGCGAGGAGGAGTTCTCCGAGATCGCTCTCTATCAGAGGTATGGTGACTTGAGTTTCGGGGTCGCCGAATCTAACATTGAATTCGACCACACTAGGGGATCCATCTGAATCTACCATAAGGCCAACATAGAGAACGCCCCTATACGGCTGCGATTGATTCCTGAGATAATGGTGCATGGGCTCAACTATTTCCTCCAGAACCCTGCTGTGTACAGATGGAGTTACTAAGGGCGCTGGTGCATAAGCCCCCATTCCCCCGGTATTGGGCCCTTTGTCACCATTCCAAGCTCTTTTGTGATCTTGACTAGGGGGAAGGCAAACATATCCCGACTCATCCATAATAACCAGTAACGATGCCTCCTCACCTTCGAGGAACTCCTCCACAATAACGAACCCGTCCTTCTCGATTGAGTCTTCAATGAATCTCTCAGCTTCGGCCATTTCAGACGTAACAACAACTCCCTTTCCTGCAGCCAAAACATCTCTCTTAACCACCCATGGAGGAGGGTTTTGTTCGAGGAACCCAACAACATCGGAATTTGCATCGAGCCTTGACATATCTCCCGTGGGAATATGGAGTTTTTTCATCAGTCTCTTCGCGTGAGTCTTTGATCCCTCTAGCATCGCACCTTCGGAATGAGGGCCAAAGCATGGTATCGACATTTCTCTGAGCCTGTCAGAAATCCCCCCTACTAGTGGGCCCTCTGGACCGATGACCACTAGGTCTGCCGAAATTTCTCTAGCCAGATTAACCAGTCCTTCGATATCTGAGGCCTCTATGGGGTGATTAGTGCCGATCATAGCTGTGCCGGCGTTACCGGGAGCGGCATGGATCGATTCTACGGAATGACTCTTTTCTAGTCCGATAGAAAGGGCGTGCTCCCTACCGCCCGAACCCACTATCAATACAGTCAATCCTTCCATGTAGCCGCGTACGGCATACTGGGGATAACTTTACTGATTGCCTCAGTAAGGTACAGACTTGAGGCCGAGCTTGAATCCCAATATGTTGGCCGCCCTGTGAATCACTGGAGTTAGAATCAAAAGTGCTACGATCTCATCAAACAGATTCGGACTAGTGATTATCTGCCCATCGAATAGGAGGAAAGATGCTAAGAAAATGGTTACAGCGAATGTCATAGTATCGAGGAGAGGGGCTTGTGAGCTCTCGGCCCCCTCTCTCTTGTGCCCCTTCCTCCTTTTGAAAAATGAACCTATCAAATCGCCGCTCATGCATGCAATCCCTAACGTGAAGCCCATTGTGAAAGCTGCCCCCCATTCATTTCCAAGCCAGAACCAATCATCCTGTGAGGACCACAGTGTAGGGTCTATGAAAGGCCTAGATCCAGATTCTAACCTCCCTCCGAAAAATTTGTGCGAGAGAATTGTCAGAATGCCGCTGAAGAATGCGCCTCCAAGAAAACCATTCCATGTCTTCCCATCGCCCAGTACTCTGAATCCGTCACTGAGAGTCCGTCCCCTATCGATCACTAAGCTATTAAATCCAAATTTATCGGGTATCCACTTACCGAATAGCATAGCACCAGTGTTAGCCAAGTAAAAGGGACCATACATGATCAGGACTGTAACGATGTTCAATGCGAAACCCCATGACGAGTCATTGAATGACTCGGAAAGCGTCTGCACTGTATCCACGCCCTGCCCAGAAGTAATCGGTGTATGAGTGATTTGGTAATCGCCTCATATGGCCTAATACCGACTTCGGGAGGGAAATCATTGATTTGCCAGCAGTCTTCCCTAGAGTCATGAGCAAGAGAATAGCGGTCCTTCAGACATTGATTATGTTGATGTCCCTCGTAGCAGTGAGTGGATTTGCAGCCGCACAGGAGAATGAAGCCACCATCGACTCAAGCGTCACTTGGGAATCGGATGGTTGGTGTGATTACGAACACGTCAGGATTGTAGATGGAGGGGAGCTCACAATCAGAGACGTCGTTTTCGATCTAAGCTGTGACATAACAATCGAAGAAGGAGGAGTCCTCAATGTGGAGGATTCAGTACTCGGATGTGACCTTTCAGAAGAGCCTGATGGCTTCACCAATTCGGACTGTGGCTATGGGCTGAAGGGATATGGGTACTGGGACGAGGGAAGCAGAGCCTCATTCAGGGTTCCTAATGAGGGCATCGAGGGAGATTTCACTATGACCATGCATTCCGTCGGAGGGGCAAGCTACTACGGAGCCCAGGCATTCATAGGTGACTCGGATCCAATCTCTCTGAACGGCAGCAGTCACACTTTCGAGTTCTCTGACACGGATGGCGAAGACATCTGGATAGGCCTGATAGGATACGGGCAATCCCCTGTCTCTGTTTCTCATGTGATAATTGAAGTAGGGAATGAGGAGATTGAGCTAGAGGGATATTATCTGGAAAGCATGAATATGATGGCAGCAGGAGAGAGGGGGCATGAAATCGTGGCAAACGGGCATATTAGCTTGAGTGGCTCGTCCTTGGTTGGGACCAAACTGATCATTGGCAAAAATGGCTCCCTTGTGTCGAACAGCAGTGCTCTCGACAGGGTCGGACCCATACTGTCCCAAGGAGATGGCTCTATTGTCAGGATAGTCAACTCGACATTCAGTAACAGCCTCGATGACCACGATGTTAGAGGCACTGCTTTCAGTGAAATTACCTGGGAAAACTCTGTTGGAAGTGGGGGATTCACCGACAGGTGGGAAAGGAGAGTCGTTGACCAGAAGGTGATTTTCGACTCCAAGGGCGTTGTTTTCAGAGTTAATGGCATGGGAGTTTCTGAATCCACGTCCTTCGATTCTTTCAGCGACGACTACGGGGAGGCCTTGGTAAATGGAGGCGGAGAGAGAGTGGTCGAGGTAGGCTGGTCGAATGGGACAATTTGGAGCGAGTCTGCAACGATTGAGATAATCTCATACAGGACTGGTTGGAACCCGGATGGCTCTGGGATTGATGACTACGGCGGTTACAGCGTACCACTGTCATGGCATGACATGCAATATGTCGGGGATAACACGCCCTACATTGAGTGGATGGCCCTGGATTTCGTAGAAGAAGAAGAGGGCTCGGACCCTATGGGATATTCGGGCGGATCTGTTCCGATGCGTGCCTCCTTTTCCAATAGCGGAACAGCATCTGCAAGCTTCTACATCTCTTGCGATGTAGTAGAGACTGGCTTGGACGCCGACATCGGTGGTTTCCAGGGAATTGTACTTGGCGCCGGTGAGTCCGGCGAGATACTGTTCGATTGGAGAGGAGGGGAGACTGGTGATTTCACGCTGAATTGTGAGGCTCTAACTCCAACACAGCTTGTCTCGGATGACTCATTTGGAGGAGGCTCCATGGCATCTGAAACTATTTCATGGACAGAGCGCGTAGATGAGGAAAGTCTCCCAATGGTTTCCATACTAGTTGCGATATTTGTATCTGTCTTGTTGGTTGGAATGTGGCTAGTCAGAAGTAGATCAGAAGTCGATGAAGAAGAAGATTATATTCGATAAATACAGTGAAAATCGCAGATAATTTGGAAGGTAATAATTCCCGATTGATAATGACAGTTATGTCATTGAAAGATCTGAAGATATGGCCTGAATCAAGAAGAGCAGTTGTGGGTGCGATGTCAGTATTGGGTGCAAAGACACTGATCAGTTGGCGAATGTACCGTTTCGATAGTCGATGAATGCCTGTTCAATTTCTTCTCTCGTGTTCATCACGAATGGGCCGTAGCGAGATATTGGCTCGTTCAATTCAGGACCCGCGAAAATCAGGAACTCGGATTCAGACCTAGCACGGATTGCGAGTTCCTCTCCTTTGGAAAGGATCGCCAGTTCGCCATCGCGTATTTGCTGTCTCGCCTTAGTGCCGAATGCGAAAGGAGTAGTTTTCACTCGTATTTCGTTTTCTAATGCGATCTCTCCTCCAAATACGTAAATCATGCCATTTAGGTCTGATTCGAAATTCTGGACCAGTCTCGAGCCATCATGCATTCTAACATGGATCAACGTGATTGGTATCGTAGTGTCTATTGATGAAGTGGTGCCCATGCATTCACCTGCTATGACTCGTGCCCAAACCCCGTCTTTCTCCACAGTAGGAGACTCAGATGATGGGACTTCCTGATATCTGGGCTCCATCATTTTGTGCGATGAGGGAAGATTAACCCATATCTGGAACCCATGTGTCCTGCCCCCTGTTCTGAGAAAATCCTCATGGGGCTCCTCACAGTGGATTATCCCGCGCCCGGCAGTCATCCACTGAACATCTCCCGGATTTAGTTCTCCGCTATTTCCGGCACTGTCCTCATGCCTCATCCTTCCATCTAGGAGGTATGTCACAGTCTCAAAACCCCGATGCGGGTGCCATGGAGCCCCTATGGCCTCCCCTGGGCCATAATCCACTGGCCCCATTTCGTCTATTAACAAAAACGGGCTCAGTACCTTTCCCATTCTGTAGGGCCTGCGTACCTTGAATCCGCCTCCCTCTTGGACAATGTGAGTTGGAACTATTTCGGTCACACTACGAGTGCTGCGCATGTTTCTCACACCTGAGGCTTCACGCTTAATTGCTAGTTTTTTCAAGAGTTGCCACTCACTTTTTGAATGGCCGAATAAGGACCATGCTAGCAGCTACTAGCAACGGTCCAAGATTCCTCTGTATCCTGGGGATTAGTGTTGTTGGGGTCATTTTCCTGGTCCCCTCCTTGCTCCTCATAGTCATAGAACGAAGTGTATGAAACCACTGCCCCATCGGACCAGGGGGATGTTTGGACAACGGATACGGTGAATTCGTAGCAGCCATAATCATCTGTGCCCCAATCCTCTATCGGGACATACCTGGTGTTGAGGTTGAAATCATCCACGGATCCTTCTAATGGCAGCTGGGAACCCTCTGCGCCGACGTTGGCTGACCCTCCTCCATACTGCCCATTGCCAGAGTCCCACTGTGCGAGCCCATTTACAACTGTGACCGTAGGATATGTAATTGCGACTGCGCCGCCCTCGTGCATGAGTACTGCATCCAGAGTGTAGTCGGCATAAGGAAGGCCTCCGGGAGGATTGGACCCTATTGCGTCGAGTCCAGCCCATGCAGTCAAGGCGACCCCTATGACGCACGAGTCCTTGGAGCTATCACAATCGGCACCTGTTCCGATCGAGGCGGCCGTGGCGCTCTTGACGTCGTCGATTGTCCTTTGCAGATGGATTGACTGCAGGATGAAGGAGGCTTGAGACGACCCGGCTGAGACCGTCACAACATAATCACTCGAAGAGTCTGCATTACCCGAGTACCAATCAGATACCAAAAGGGTAATTTCACCATAGTCGCCTATGCCGTCTTCCCTATTTATGGAGAATGGGACATTCTCATCATAAACTGAGTCTCCCCCGTAGGTTATCGAAACATCGGCCGATGTGGCTGGAGAGGAACCCCTTATGGTAAGTGTGAGCTCCGTCGAATCATCGGATAGCTCGCTTTCGGATATGGTAATCGACTCGGAGAATGTCATACCAGCGATATATGGGACTGCAGCTAGCATGAGATAGCATATCACTAGAACAACAGTCTTCTGCCTGCCTAATCCATTCCAAACCAAATAGAAAGAACCGGAAAATAATGCAAGGGGGATAAGGCCGAATGGAATTGGGTCAACTATGTCTTGGAGGGCGTAGCTGTCCAGGAACCACATTAGGAGGAATGCTAGTATACCAACTGCAGCACCAATCTTTACCGTCATTGAAAACTCAAGTTTTCTGGAAGCAATAGGTTGTGGCAATGCCTCTGCTACTACTTCGTTAACCATTGATTCTCCTTCAGGGGACATCTGTTGCCCCATGGCCTTCTCCAACAACCCTCCGCCGCTCACTGTAATGCCTCTATCAATTCAAGGGAGGAGGTCTAGTTATCAACCCGTTGCCATGAAGCACCGAAAAATATGCATCGTTAGAATATTCTAGAATCCATGGGTACCAAATTGCCATCATCATCTAGCTCCAGGACATGATCTTCCCTCTTGCTGCCGACAATGGCTGCAGCCGCTAATGCGGTCATCATCATTGAGCCGAGCATTCCGAACCCTGGAAGATATACTCCACGGATGTAAATAGTCATTGACTGTACCATATAATTTGGAATTCCTTCAGTCCTTACTGAATATTCAGAGGTCGCTTTGAACTGCAGATTGAAGAATTTGTCTGTCCAGCCTTGATTTTTCGGCGTTCTTATCTGAACACGGACCTTCTCAGGAGGTGCAGAAGACTCTATCTCGACCGAAACCAGAGGAAGGCTGATTTGGAATCCCTCATCGTTTAGCTCGTCATAATTGACGATTTCGACATTGAATCTGTCCATAGCGTTACCATCGTTGTAAACATCGAACGACATTAGAACGTCTTTTCTTGGAGCGAGTTGCATGAATGCAACGTCGGAAGCGACTCTGAGCCTGCTGAATTGCTTGATGACTGCTAGAACCTTGTAGGTCGTAGGAGCTCCGTTGGGCCATGTGATCCCGTCTGCCTGAACCACCTGAGCTGTTATGGAGATCTGATGCTGCCCCTCAGGCATTCTCAGATCCGCCCTGAGAATTACCTGGAAGCTTACATCTGCACCTGAACCTACGGACATCGAAGCTGGCCCAGCTGAAATCAAAGCACCGGATTGTATCTGGAGGTCGACTTTCTCACTGTGGACTGTTGGATTCTGGAGGGTACAATAGACAATTGATGTCCTAGTCGCACCGGGGTAGACCTCGATGGGCTGAGGGTTGTCACAGGTTAGAGTGATGTCGGGAGTAGGGTTGGTCTGAGCATGGACTGAAGCAGCCCCTGCCCACGTGCTCAGGAAGTAAACCATCAGAATCAGCATGCTGGTCCTCACTGAGCTTCGGCTTGACATCATGATGATGGCAGTCAAGACCGTATTTGAGACTTCGCCCCATCCGCTTATGAAAACGACCAAAATATCAAGTTGTTGAGATGGTGGTGGACCCGACCGGATTTGAACCGATGACCACTCGGTTATGAGCCGAGCGCTCTAACCAACTGAGCTACGGGTCCTGTCCTCTCTGGCTAGCCACCGAGTCAAGAACCTTGCCGAAGAATGACCTGATATTTCACAATGGCAACCATGAAGCGTTGGACCCCCTTCACGACAATCATGACTAAGCTATGGGTGATGTTCTTCACATCCCTTCTCCTTGTCTCGGCAATGAATTTCTATGCCGTTGTTCGAGAGCCAGATATGATTGAAATTGATGAAATAAGAAACTTTCCTCGTGAGACTGTAAAGATCGAAGGCGTCCTTACGGGGTATGTCAGAGATCCCTATGGCGAGGGCGCGGACAGAATAGACCTACAGGTTCAAGAAATCAATGGTCATTCCGTAGCAAAAGTTAGGTGGAATGTGGATTGGAATAATGAGGTCCCCCCAATAGGGACGGTAGTTACTGTTGAAGGGGAGGTTTCTGAGTGGAATGGCAGGATATGGCTGCAATCGAATGGATATGGGGCGATAATTGCCCAGAATGGTTTCGTGGACTTCACTGAGACCAAACTTGTCGAGGTGGGCAGGGATCCTCTGTCCTTCGCTAATCAATCGCTCCAGATTGATGGATGGTTGAGCGAGCCACTGGCTCCCGATGTAACATATCACTCACTTTACCTGATGGACAATCACGTTTATGGAGGGGCCGATCATCTGCTGTATGTCCAAATTGAAGGTCGTGTGATTGAGTGGGTTGAAGCAGGCAGTCATGTTAGGATGAATGGTTGGTTACAATTCGATGAGAGATCCTACAGGTGGAGACTCCTCGTTCAGGCCAGTGAAGTCGAGGTCCTCAGTCAAGGCATCCCCACGAGTGTGAATTGGGAAGCAGATCCGTACTCACTCACCTTCGATGTAGGAAAGATGGTTTTCGTGACTGGAACAGTGATGTCGAATGGGGGAGAGTGGATTTTGAAAGGACCATCTCCCAGTGATACCCTATGCCTCCTTCCCTCGGACGAAGATCTTGGTGTGGCCGATTTTAACGGTACTGAGGGAGTTTGGGCCGGAAGGTTGGCGTGGGCGGCCGATGAGGCTGAGGTTTGCTTGGATAGAGGATACGACTTGATGTCTGAGAGAGAGACGGGGAATTTCGGGGATGATGTGACTGAACTCTCCAACGTTGCTTCGGACCCCTTCTCCTACGTCGGAGGGAATTACACGTTTGAGGGATGGGTGACTGACCCAATATCGCCAGATTATGACAAAGGATATGTGGGAGACGGTGCTGATTACTATGAGAGAGAGACTAAGTTGAGGCTCCAGTTAATTGGCGAGCATGCTGAATATATCGAAGCCAACCAGCCAATCAGGTTTAACGCCACGGTTTTGTGGTCCGATGCTGATGGCAGAGTAGTCTTAGAGGCACGCTCCTGGACATTGGGAGAAGCTCCAGATCCAATTCTGCTAAATTGGGGGGATGGTTACAACTCTTGGAGATGGGATCTTGGCAAAATTGTCCAATTGACTGGCGAAGCGATCACCGATGATGATGGGGTCGACTGGATCTCAAGATCTGGTTCTGATGAGAAGGTATGCCTCCTAGGGGATGGTACCGAGTCCATAGAGCAGCTTTCCATAGGAGAGCCTGTGGATTGGGTTGGAAGGCTTAGCATGGAAGAGTTCGGCATGGAGAGTACTGCCCGGTTCTGCATAGATGTCAGATAGGTGATTAGTTGGATCCGGTTCTAGTTGATTTTGGATGGCTTATCGCCTCTTTTGTTTTCGGGGTCGGGCTTGGTTGTCTGACTGGCCTGATTCCGGGATTCCACGTCAATAACGTGGCATTGATAGCGCTTAGCTTGTCTCCGGTAGCAGTTGGAATTGGAATTCCCCTTGATGCTGTAGCGGGAATAATTGTTGCTTGTGGAACTGTCCATACATTCCTGAATTACATTCCGAGCGCGCTAGTAGGTGCACCAGATGATAACATGGCTCTAGCTTTGCTCCCGGGACATCGTATGCTAATCTCAGGGCAAGCGGCACAGGGAGTGGCCTATTCAGCAAGAGGATCACAAATGGGGATGCTTATGTCCATCCCCTTGCTAATTGTAGCGAGGCTGATGTTCGGAGAGAATCCGGGCTTGGGCCTGTATGAATCCAGTCGAGACATCCTGCCTTGGCTGTTGTTGGTGATTTCAATTTTCCTTATCATGACTGAGACCACCAGACTAGCATGGCCCGAGTGGATGCAGCGAGCTACAAGGAAGTTCAAAATCCCCCTTCCCACTACATTTAAGGTGAATATTCCCATTGGCAGATTCAGGTACAAAAGGAGCTGGAATGAAATCGACCTCAGTTTGGGTTCGAGTTCCAGAGTTGCAGGAATTCTCGTGGCTACAGCTTTCTTCCTGATATGTGGATTCTACGGGTGGGCAGTTTTCGAGTTGCCTGGACGTTCACCTGTGGGGATGCCGTCTGCAACTCTTCTTTTCCCGGGTTTAGCAGGACTTTTTGGGATTGCAAATCTGATTGACATCTATGTCACAACATCTGAGATACCTCCTCAGAAGCAAAATTGGGAGATGCCTCCAATGAGGCCTCTCGCGGTCCCCACATTCCTTTCGGCAGTTGTGTCATCGGTGATGGCCATACTTCCTGGGATGACTGCTGCGCAAGCAACGGTTGTTGTAATGAGCGCCAGAAATCTATGGGGAAGACTCACAGATCCAAATTACATTCCTGCAGATTTTGAGCATGGGATCCAACCAGGATTTGTACCTAAGCAATCATTCGAAGATATAGCAGGAGATTTGGAGGGGCTGACAGAAGATGAAAGGGAGCTTTTCGAGGCAGCATTGGGAGAAGCAGCAGAATCTAGTCCTGACTTGGACCTAAGTGCTCAAAGCCAACAACAAGACTTGGAAGTAATAGCGGTTCTATCTTCGGTAAATACTGCGGTTACGGTAATGGTACTTGGTTTCCTGTACATGGTTGGAAGGCCAAGGAGTGGCGCGGCCCTTGCATTGAATATGATGTATCCAATAGATGGTTGGAATGCCGTTGATCCACCTGCAGACTTCGTTAGACTTCTTGGAATCACTATTGCAGCGGGCCTCTTCGCAGTACCTGTCATGATTGAGGTAGGAAAGGGGATGCTAAAGATGCATGAGATAGTTCCACTTAGAACACTGGTCATTTCCGTGGCTGGGTTTGTCAGCATTCTAGTATGGCTATCCACTGGATGGGTCGGTGTAGGAGTTTTGATGGTCGGAACTGGTTTGGGACTAATGCCCCCGCGTATTGGAATCAGGAGGAGCCATGCAATGGGAATAATCCTGGTTCCGATAATGCTCTACACCTTCGCACAGACATTCGATAGCTTCGGATTCATATGAAAAAACGGCATTATTGAAAATCAGTGTCACTGCAACGCTTATGTCTTGCACATGACTCCCGGAGAGAGAGTGTGGCAGTGATGACTGACAAAAGAACAATGGCAATTGGCTTAGGAGCTCTGCTCTTGCTAGTGAATTTAGGACTGATGGCAACAGGTTTCGTCGATGGTCAGATTGAGAGTACTGTTGAGAGTGCGGTATCCGAAGGAATGGATGGAAACGACGAGGATGGAAATGAGGATTACACATTCGACTATGACGAAGATTGGTTGAATGTTTCATCCGAGAAGGCTTACTTCGCTCATTCGATTTCTAATCTGGACGACGTTCAAGCAAATGGATCTGCCCCCACGTATGAAAAGATTGGACCTTTCATTTACTACGAGAATACTACTCGTGAGATTCTAGATTTTGACTATGAAGAGAACACCATCACATACTCGGGATACGAAATATATGAGTGGTGCGAGGATTGCACTTGGACGGATGATGATGGAGTCGCTCACACTTCTGTTTCTGGAGACACGCTAACCAACCAAGTAAATATCCTCTGGAACACACAAAGGGTAGCTGGAATGAATACTGGCATAGAGTACCTAGAGATTTTCGCTCAGGGCATGTTCGCATCGCAGATGATTGAATTCGATCTCAAGTACAGAGCTCCAAGCATATGGGCATCTGAGGACATCAGCTTGTTATTGGCCTCTTCAACCGGGGAAGAAGCCCTTGCTGGAGCGTATCTGGCAGCAGGCGGATCTAGTGATGCAATCACGGCTTTCTCCAACCTTGAACAATCAGTAATGTATGATGCTGTGGACCCATCCACTGGATTCTGTATTGCCTTGACTTGTGAACTGGGTCCGATGCTTGTAGCAGGGATGGGAGCCCCAGATGGAGGAGAAGTGACTCAGACAAGAGCAGCACTTTACGGATATTCCGATAGGTCAGAGCCTGAGCTATCGACAATCGATCTGGGAGTTTATGCATTGGCAGGTAGTATGTTCTCCGCCAGAGGAGGAGGAGATGAGATCAATAACGAAACTCCCCAACTGAGAGAGAGATTTCAGGAGGTTAGCGGTGTAAATATAATCAACCCAGAAACCCTTGAATTCCTTCTTTTCGATGACTTCAACGGTTTATTGGGGACATTCACCCTCTCAGGAGTAACTCTCCCAGGCATGGTAGTAGGGCTACTTCTGCCGCTTCAGAGTGCGGACTACTTCACTGCAATGGAAACATACAACGTTGGCCTTCTGACAATTGTGGATATTGCCGAGTATGCTGAGACTTGGGTCGGACTGGGACTACTTGGTTCGCCTACTGAGTTCGAGAAGATCTTGCTCGGCGGACAGGGGACCCTGACTGCTGGCGAATGGTGGCAGGGCGCTTTCGGAGGCCTAGATCCTCTAGCGGGAACCTATGTGGAAGTCGGACTTAACATTGGGGACCATGTAGGAATGGCAGCCCTCTCCTCTGAGAAAGCGGACTATATCCTCAATGACGAGAATATTGGTTTGAAGACGACTTTCTCCAGGGACTTCGTTTACGGTGAGCTTGCAGGAATGTCCCTTCCAGACGAGAATGGGGTACAGTCGGTATGGGATGATGCCTATGTTGCTAATCTCTATGATATTGATGAGGACTCTGCAGCCGCTCTCAGATCGTGGGTTGGCGATTTCGTGTTTGATGTTGTCATGCCTGTCCTAATCACATTCCTGAGTGGAAACACCGAATACTACTCTATGCCGATCACTCACTGGCTATTTGGATTCAGTGATGCTGCGAGTGCTGCTTTCGGATTCTTCCCATGGGTGAGCTTGGAGACCAACCTGACATACTACGGTTCTGATGGCATTGGAACTGGGGACTTCTCCGTATACAAGATGAGTACTGCGGGCGAGACCAAGGGACAGAGGATGGCACAAGGATACATTAACTCTGACGGCGACGGACTTTGTGACTACGACTACGATTCGAATGGTGACTTCATAGGAGTGGATCTTCCTTGCGAGGAGGGACAGGTATACGGGATGACCGAGTATCTGACTTGGAGGGCCCCTCATAGAGAGGAGGGGGCACTGAACCTTCTTTCGGACCATGCTGGAAATACAGATACTTCCCTCATGGGCACCATAGGAGGAGTTTCTGCACCACTTGCCAGCCCTAACGATCCCTTCCTGGTAAATGTCGCTGGTTATGCCATCGCGACATCGGAAGTCGGCGAAGAGGTTACATTCAAGGGAATTCCAATGGTTGAGCATACTGTCAGCCTAGATCCTGCTCAGACACAGATTCAAGGCAAGATCTTGGGAGCTGGAACATGGGTGGATGCTCTTCCCGGTGCATTGCCCGTCTACCTTGGTGCTGATATTGACATGAAGGTCGAGCCGATATCAAACGCAGTGATGTACGGCAAGGTGAAAGTCGTTTTCCATCTAGACATGAGGGGCACGGGTGCTACAGACCCCGTTATCGGAGAGGACACCATGGAGGTCTTCGAAATTCACACATTCAGTGAGATAGCGGATGAGGATGCATCTGATTTCAACGGTCAGGTGACAGATAACATGGGACCCTTTGGTTGGACAAACTTCGGCGGTAGCGTTGGAGGAACCCTGGCAATTATTTCCTATGTACAAGCATTATTCTACTTACTAGGAATAGGTCTTCTTGGCTATGGGGGAATAGTCATGAAGGATGAGGATGGAAATTAGGCCATTCGAGGAGGAGTCCGTAGGCCTCTTTCTTTCCGAGTAGATTTGAAGCCAGTCCACGAAGGGTTTGAACCCCTGAGTACGGACGGATAGTCATGCAGAGCGGGCAGAGTTGGTTCTCATTACTGGTTGTAGTCTCGATGCTGCTGGGCTTTTCTGGGATGGCCATGGTCTCTGGACAGGCTTCTTCCACTGGCAATGATGCATGCCTCGAAGTATGCATAAATGAGGTTATGACAAATGCTGATGGCCCTGATCAAGGGATTTTTCCTCAAGGAGAGTGGGTAGAGCTACTCAACTCTGGCACTGAAGGAATTAGTCTGGAAGGATGGGGGATACTGGACATAGGCGGATGGTACCACCCAATAACAGAAGAGAGCTGGGTGGATTTCGAAGATTTGGATTCACCATTCGTATTGCAACCGGGCGAGTTCGCTATTATTGCCGAGAATGAAATAGGCACTCTCAGACTGAACAATGGGGGAGAGACAATTTTTCTCATAAACAACTCGAACCAGACAATGGATGAGATTGAGACAGGGGCAGCATCTAATGGAGTATCTAAAATCGCAGACCCTAATGACGAGAGCGGGATCTGGATAGATTCACAATCTCCGAGCCCTGGATTTCAAAACCCGGGCAACCAAGGAGGAGAGGGGCCGATCGATGTGGAGGTCTCATGGTGGAATGGAGAGTATGATGTGAAATTTACCAGAATTATGCCAGGAGAAGTTCCCGGTAGAAGTAACGACTGGTTTGAAATAAGTAACACTGGAGAGCAGGAAGTTGATATTTCTGGGTGGAATGTTACCAAGATAGGCCCCTCTGGGCCATTCCACTCTACTATTATCTCACTTCAAATTCCGCCTTTGTCATCAGTTGTAATTTCGGAAAATCCATACAATCTTTTACTCGATGGGGGAATTGAAGCGATTGATGCCAATCAGGTCCTAAGTGCCCCTCCTTGGCTTGTCAATTCCGGCGGATCATTGATTTTATCTGAACCCAATGGGACAGCTATTGATTCAATAGTTTACGGCGGAGGAATCGCAGAAATAGAGGGGTGGGTTGGGCCGGCCATATCTGTCCCAGGAGATGGTTCACCAGGACTGATTCTGATGAGAGGTTTAGGCTGTGGAGACTATCCAGACACAGACTCAGGCTCTGATTGGGAAATTAGATGGATTAGAATTGGCGCTTCTACATTCTGCGATGGAGGTGATTTTATGACCGAAAATGACTCTAGAGCAATTGCATCTATCGGCCCAGACACGGCATTCAGCGATCTCATACAGTGGATCAATGGAGCAGAAAATGATATTCACTTGCATCTTTACCAATTCATGAGTCCGGATCTGACTAATGCACTAGTTTCGGCAATAGAAAGGGGCGTAGAAGTTACTTTGTTGCTCGAAGAAGGGATTTTGGATGGATCCAGTACAATAGACAATCAAAGGGGGCATGCCCAGGCCATACATGACGCAGGTGGGTTGGTCCTATGGATGGAAGACCCTTCACAAATCAGTTCCCCTTACCGGTACATTCACAGCAAGGTTGGGGTAAAGGACTCAGAAAGCATATGGATTTCTTCTGGAAACTGGAAAGATACCAGTGTCCCCCCAGATAGAGTGGGCAACAGGGAGTGGTCCCTAATCATGGATTCGGAGAATCTTGCAAATCTTGTCCTATCAAGAATGGCATGGGATGAAAATCAAAATCATCTCCACATTTCCCCTCACCAGACTAGGCATTCTCCATCTGTCGACTGGGAGATGGAGGAGCCATCAGAAGCACCGGAGATTTCTGAATCTGTATTCCATGAAGGTGCGTTCTCAGGCAAGCTGATTACTTGTCCCGATGATTGCGTGGGATCAATAGTTGAGATGATTTCATCATCAGAAATCTCAATTGACCTTTCCGTGCAATATCTTGATCTGGATTGGTACTGGGGATTCGGCGAAAACCCAATTATCGAAGCACTACACGATGCTGCAACCAGGGGGGTCCAAATTAGACTAATCCTGAATGGATTCTATGCTGAGTGGGACGAAGAGATAAGAGACACCATTCATCTTTTCAACACGGATTGGAATGGCACACAGGGACTTGACACAACTGCAAGACTGATGTCAACATCAGACAATATCACCAAGCTTCACAACAAGGGAGCGATCGTTGATGGCTCTAGTGTCCTAATCGGTAGTATGAACTGGGGCTCAAGTGCGGCCCTCAGAAACAGGGAGATGGGGATTCTCATTCATGATCAAGGAGTGACTGCTGAATTTTCAACCACTTTCGAGGAAGATTGGAACAGGGTTGACACCGAAACTGACTCGGATGGGGACCTTATGCCTGACTACTGGGAAGATTTGTATGGTTTGAATCGTCACTCTGCAGCAATAATCGGCACTGCTCTGAGCGAGCAATCAATGGATCCGGATTTGGATGGGCTAGATAATTTGAATGAGTTCCTATTAGGTGGCGATCCACTTGTCGCCGATACAGACGGAGACTGTATTTTCGATGGAAATGAACGAGATTTTGCACAGAGTGTTCTTCGGTCGCCGAACATTGCGATGCTCTCAGGGGACGCCGATGAGAATGGAGTGCCAGATGGCGAGCAATGGGGGTGTGACGAACCCGACGAACCAGAGCTGCCATGTATTGATGGCGAGACGCGACCAGGAAACGAGTCTGAAGGCGTATGCAATAATTGTGTATGTATGGGTGAAGAATGGGTTTGTACTGAGATGGCTTGCACACCTGTAGATGATGACTCCGGATTTATCAACATCAGAGAGGATGCTATGACTAGGCCGGGCGCTAGGGTTTTGTTCGGTTTAATCGTACTGTCAATACTATCTCTAGCTGTATCTGCCTGGTTCTCTTTCAGGAGACCTGCCAGTTCCACTGAGGAGATACTCGTGGACGACTCAGGATACAGGTTCGATGACGCTAAAAATGAAATGGCTATCTTAAAGGGTACTAGCTTTGACAAGTCTTCCATCGACTCCAGATCTTTGACTAAGGGGAAGGATGATGGGGAACATGGGCGAATTGTGCTAGACGGTTTCGGTTTTGACAGGAGTAAGACATCCAGGGATGAGATTCAATGGAGATTGGATTCGGGGCAAACCATGGATGAGATTAAGGCTGATCTCGGTGAGGAAGAATAATGGCGGAGTCGATGGAGGATTTCATCGACGGCGTTGTTGATGGGAATCTGACAGATGACAGAATTATTCAGTGGCTCAGGGAAGTTTACGATAATGGAATGTCTAAATCAGAAATAATTGAGCTCACTAATAGAATGATGAAGTCTGGAAGGACAATAGAATGGGGCGCAGAAGAGAGGGCTCTGGTCGATAAGCACTCCACTGGCGGCGTCGGAGACAAGGTTTCTGTCCCCCTGGCCCCTGCATTAGCAGCATGTGGGATGATAGTTCCAATGATTTCTGGAAGAGGCCTTGGGCATACAGGTGGGACTCTTGACAAATTGGAATCCATACCCGGATTCAGAACTAACTTGAGCATTGAGGAGATGCAATCTCAGATTAGGGAAATCGGACTAGCCATGGTAGGTCAGACCGAGGAACTGGTCCCTGCTGACAAAAGGCTCTATTCCCTAAGGGATGTGACAGGAACTATTGCGTCATTGCCTCTGATTACTTCATCGATAGTTTCGAAGAAGGGAGCTGAAGGGCTTTCGTCACTTGTGCTTGATGTAAAGTTCGGAAGGGGGGCCTTCATGAAAGAAATTGGTGAGGCGAGAGAATTAGCAAGATCGATGGTGGACACCTCCAACGGTTTGGGCATCTCAACAGTAGCTGTACTAACAACCATGGATTGCCCGATAGGGCACAGCATAGGAAATTCTGTGGAGATATTGGAGAGTGTCGAGACCATGTGTGGAAGAGGCCCAGCTGATCTGGAAGAGTTAGTTTGCGTTTTAGGAGGTCTACTATTGGAATCGGAAGGGGCCTGTAACGACTTTATGGATGGAGCCACGATGATCCAGGACAGCTTGTATGATGGGAGCGCCTTTGAAAAATTCAAGCAAATGGTGACTGCACAGGGCGGGGACCCTTCGATTCTTGAGACTGATATTTCACTTATGGAGGGGCTCGGACTTCTGGATAGCGAATTGGGGTCAATCACTGTTCAGTGCCGTAAAGATGGTTGGATTACAGATATTGATGCCATGAAAATTGCCGAAATATGTCTTGAAATTGGTGCAGGTAGATTGACCAAAGACGAGGGCATAGATCGAAGTGTTGGAGTCGTTTTGGACGTCCAGGTGGGAGATTATGTAGAGCATGGAGATGACCTAGGGACGATCTATCATCGAGGTGCAGAAGAGTCGGAAATTTCTGAAAGGCTGCTTTCATCTATCTCAGTAACAGATTCTAAACCTCAATTGGTATCGAGAATTGTCGAGGTCATAAAATGAGGCTGCGCCATATCGATAGGGCAAGAGCGATAGCCGTATTGTGCATGGTCGAAGTGCACACAGCAGCCATAATACCGCCACGGGGAATGACAGTGGGCGATCCAGCTGCATTCATGGCCGCAGCATTCGGCGGAATGGCAGCTCCGATGTTCATAATGATATCAGGATGGGGGATGCACATGAGTGCTACTCGTAGGTCATCTCAGGGACAAATGGGCGCATCACAGTGGATTAATTGGATGATTCCCAGGGTGGCCATTCTGACCTTCTGCCAGATCTTAGTCAATATTCTGCTCAATGTCGATAGGGGAGGAAGGTTTGAGTGGCACACCCCTGGAGTGCTCACCCTATTGGCGGTGGCCGCTCTAACGGCGCCAATTCTTGTGGGCCTAGGGGCGCGTGCAAGGGCATCTCTTTTGCTTGCCATGGCAGTTTCTCCGGTGATTCTGGGAGATGCATCTGGCCTAGACTGGACTTGGTGGGAGAGAGTATCGTCTGCAGGGGGGACAGAGTGGATATCTAGACTTCTTTGGAATGGGACATATCCAGTCATTCCATGGATGTTCTATATCGTCCTTGGAACTATGGTACATGATACCTCAAAGAGTCGTTTGATAAGAGAACGATATATTGCAATGGGCCTCATACTAACGGCAATCACTATTGTATTTGCAGTTTTGAGAGATATCCCATGGGCGCTAACGGAGGGAGAAGCCGTCCTAACATTCTTCCCAGCCAGTCCTGCATTCCTAGTTGTTTCAGGGACATTCGCTCTACTAGCCCACAGGATACTTGAGGGCAATGAGGCGGATGGAGGAGACCCTTGGAAGGGAGATAGCCTGTCCTTCCTAGAACCATTGGGGAGAATCACCCTAACTGTATATGTAGCTCACTTCGCAGTACTGGGGGTTGTCGCTTTGGCCGTGCAAGGAGAGGCTCGCTTGGAGTTTCTTCCTGCATTCGTCGCCACAATAGGGCACACTCTGGTCTGGATACCCTTGGCGATACTGCATCAACGGCATTGTCCAAACATTTGCATTGAAGAATTTCTACGTCGAATCAGCAAATGAGCCTCTAATCGAGAAGATAGTCCGTTGTCCAATTGATCGGGCCGAACCAAACTGTTTCCTCCGCATTAGACGCCTTTATCCGGCCATAGTAATCGGTTCCGCAGCAAGTTAGACCAGAAATGGTCTGTGAGTGATTACCTACATTTGTGCTGCCGAAACTATTACTTCCTTCCCAGCCCGAAGTCTGATTCCCCATGTCTGTTCTACCATAGTAGAACATCAAAGTAGTATCCGTACCATTATCGTAAGTTTGCCAAGAAATCGTAGATGAGGTAGCATCTGACGGATCGGTTGAAGAGATATTTCTTAGAATGGCAGAGTAAGAAAAGTACTCTCCCCGTAAAGGGTCATCAACCCATACTGGGAGATATTCCAAAGCATCAAATGTCGCTTGGGTAAGTGGGAATCCCCATGCTTCATGGTATGGGGCTAGATTGTACCCTGTGGAATTTGAAATGCGGACGACCCATTCATTAAATTCCTCAATGTCGCCTTCTGGGACCTCATCATTAGGAAGATTGTAATAGACACTGAGAGCCTCAGTAATCGGCTCCCACCCCCATTCCTCCTTTATGATGAGATAGGTGTCCAGGGCAACCCATACTGACCAATTTGAGATGTTTGAGCCATCTTCGAAGTAGCTTCTCATACGTGAGCTTCTCTGGTCTGGACTGATCGCTCCATGCCCCTCTATACCGACCAGCTCTTCCATTAGATATACACTAGCGAAATTGCAACTGGACTCAGTTGTTCCCGGAAGTGTCGATGGCATCCATTGGTGATTATGGCCAAGTTCGTGGAACATCCCCCAATCCCCGTTCTCAGCCATGTAAGATACGTTGACTACTCCGGGGACACTAAGGTCGTGGGCCATGAATGGATATCCGGAATGCATCCATCCTGCTGAAATCTGAGTATCGAAAACAGCCCTCTCTACCCTAGGCCATGGGAGGAAACCATAGAGTTCGTGCTCCATACCCAAGGCTTCGTCCCACCAATCCATCAAATCATCGGGGTCATCCAAGTCCCTGATTTCATTGCTCGGCACTGTCAGAATGAACTGGTCACTGCCAATCTCTGCCCAAGGCGCTGGATCGTGACGGTACTCTTGGAGCCATTGAAGGACGTCTGTATGGCCATGAATATAGGTTGGGGCCTTTACGGCATTGGATATTGTCACTTGAAAATCACCCAATGTTGACCCTGGAGATACAGCGATATAGATAGGTCCGCCGAAGGCATTGCCGACCTCCATATGATGTTGATCAACATTCCACCATCGTACTATCTCTGGATGTCGGTGCAACTGACTCTTTTCCCACAGATTGTCACTATGCGCCCCCACGAGAACGTAAATATCCGAGTCTACTGCCTCCGAAGGAAGTGTTACGGTAACAACCTCTCCTGGTGCTGCATACAATCCAGTAGTCATCCTAACATGAGATCTGGCCTGAGAGTAGCCAAAGTTACTCGGCAGGCCACTCTGGTTTCCATCGATAGTAACAATACGAGATATTCTGGTAGCATTGGCGGGAACTTCTCCCGGGAATTCAACATGACTGGGATGAGCAGGTAATTCGTCCGCGGGAAGATTCTGTGTTAGTGCGGCCTCTACCCTTAGTAGCGTATCCGCTACCGGGTCTTCTCCCATGTTGTGCCCTACGTCCTGCCAGAGTGTACCATATTCAATCACTGACCAGCCGGTTGCATTGACCGTCTCCCTGAGTGGTGACCAGAATTCATTGAAATCTAGAGTCACTACACCCGTGCAAACAGATAGGGTCTCATCTACTACGGTCGCATCTTCCATTGACAAGGTCAGATTGTCAATCCTGTCGCCTCTTATTGCCTTAATGGCCTCATTAGGCGTTGATAGTTCGTGAGGCATATCAGACAAATCGACATTATTGTAACCCCATGCATCTGAAACGAATAGTCCGGATGTTTTGGCAATCTTATTGCCTGGATAGTTATGTGCCAAATCTGTGTTTGAATATGACCAATACCAAGCATGTCCACCCATAATTAGGCCCCCTCCGTCCAGCATAAAATCGACCAGATTCTGATTATCTTGATCGTCATGACCGTTCCAGAACTCATCCAAAAGGCAGTCTAAGCCAGAAAGGTCTCCTGGGGCCACAGAAAGATGGACAGTGTGGCCTTCTTCTTGTAGCTCATCCTTGAAGTCATCAAAACCAGCCCCATAGGCAAGCCCTACATCGGCATTCGCCCCACAAGCCCATTCAACTGCACGTAGGGAAAACTCGGTCTCCTCCTCTCCATGCCCATCAACCCAACTCTCATGCCCATAGCCTAGAATCTTACCTCGTCCAACATGGCTGGCAGAGATTACAGGAATCTTGGAGCCATAACCCCCTTCAGCGAATCCAATAGGAAATGCAAACTCTCCTACAGGCAGTATGGGGGATGGCCAACCTCCCCAGTTAGTCTCACCAATGCCTTTCAGTAAGTCTGATTGATCCGCTCGTAGGTCGTGAATAGCAATCCAAAGAATTTGTTCTGATGAGCCCCCAGAATTGTTTGCCCAGATGGTATATTGTATCCAATCTGTCCTCTCTGTTGGAGTGCCAGAGATACCTTCCGAATGTAGAGTGAGGCCCATGGGTAGTTCTGGAAGGATCTCCCAAGTTTCAATATCTGGGCCGTAGTTTGTCACTGGGATATGTGCGCTCTGATTAGAGCGAAGAGCAAATTGGCCACTAGGCCAAGATATCCCATCCGGAGGAAGGCTGGTGATACTCAATTGTATATTAGTTGATGCAGAACCTCCTGAATTGTTCGCCCAGATAGTTAGATTATAGTGACCTAAAACTCTGACTATTCCAGAAATAGAGCCATTCTCCGAGATTTCCATCTCACCTGGTAAGGTCGGTTCGACGGCCCATGCCTGCACAGGTCCTCCGATCAATATTGGGGGCCCGATTTCACAATTCGAATCCAAGGTGCATGTCAGAGTGTCGATCGGATAGCGAATGGACTCTGGCATGGGTGCCCGAATTACGATATCTAGGATGACGGTTGCAGAGCCCATCGCATTGGTCCCCGTGATTGTGTGGGGAACTGCTTCTGCCTCCACTAAAGGGACTCCTGAGATTACGCCTGATTCATCCAGCTCCAGGCCTTCAGGGAGTGGTGGGTTAACTGACCAGCTCTGGGGGCCGTCTCCTTGGAACGAGGGCGTTAGTGCCTGTATTTCCACACCGACAAACATGATTGTTGAGCCTGTTCCGTAGGAGAGTTGTGAAGGGACCTGCATTGGCCTGCAAGAATCACCGGTGAAAATCTGTTGAATTGTGCAGTCCTCAGGAGTAATGACGTGTACAAAACAATCTGAATGAGTGGGTTGATTCTGGCAATCTACTTCTTCGATCTGATCAGAATCATTTTCAAAAAGACCCAAACAACCCGAAGATAGCATCAACGTGCAGAGTAATAGTGCTGTCGAGCGATGCTGGCTCATGGGATTGCGAGTAGGTTTAGGGGAATAAGTCTGGGGCTGTATCGACCAAATTTATGGATATGCAGGACCAGATTCAAAGCAGTACCTAACAGTTTGGAATTCGGATTTAAATTCCGTGATATCTGATTTGATCGAGTCGTGGCCCTCTTCTGTCAGAAGCGCTCTAGAGAAATATCTCGCTATCTCTGTCATCTCATTGACTCCCATTCCGACCCTCGTGAGCTCGGGGACACCTAGCCTAAGGCCACTAGGCCCAGACATGGCCTTTGTATCTCCTGGCAGCATATTCATATTGGTAATTATTCCACATTTTTCAAGCCTTTTGGCAGCCATCATACCTTCTCCAGAGTCTGGCCCCCCGTGTCGAGTCAGTACCTGGTGGCTCTCTGTGAATCCTCTCTCCTCCGCTAGGACATCGAAGCCCTCTGCTGAGAGAGCTTCGCCTAATGCCTTAGCGTTACTAACGATATCTCTAGCATAACTAGTCCCGAATTGCTCAAATTCCGCCAATGCTACCGCCTTGCCTGCAACATGATGCAAGTGGTAGGAAGAGCAGACTCCTGGGAATATTGAATTGTTCAGCTTCTTATGGAAGATCGGATCATCGGAATTGGATAGAAGGAAGCCCCCCTGAGGCCCTGGGAATGTCTTATGGCTACTTCCTGTCAAAACATCAGCACCCTCCCTTAGCGGGTCTTGAAACACCCCGCCTGCGATCAAGCCCATGACATGTGCACCGTCATACATTACCTTAGAGCCACATTCATGTGCGGCGTCAGCAAGCTCTTGCATGGGAGTAGGGAAAAGAAATACCGACTGCCCAAAAAGTACCAGATTTGGCTCATTTTTCCTAATGAGATCGAGTGAAGCATCGATGTCTGGCTCCATTCTTCCCTCATCCCATGGATAAGTAACTAAATTCAGCCCCCTGACGCCTACTGCCCCCATCCTAGCATGTGATATGTGCCCGCCATCAGCTGTTGAGACCGCAGTAATTGTGTCGCCCGGATTTACAAGAGCTTTGAGAGCGGCAATATTGGAAACGGTTCCTGAAGTCGACTGGATATTGGCGAAATTACAGCTGAAGACTCGCTTGGCCGATTCAATACCTATGTCTTCAATGGTATCGAAGTCATCACAACCTTGGTAGTATCTCTTGCCCGGGAGCCCTTCGGCATATCTTCCATGTAAATCTGAATCACATGCCTTTCTAACTAGTGGACTTAAGATATTCTCGCTAGCAATCATTGGGATGCTATTCCGATAGTGATTGCCTGAGTCTTCTACTGCTCGTAGTATGTTAGTCGCCGCATCACTTGGATTCATGCTTCTCGATTGGAGGAAGGTCAAAGAGTTTAACGGAAAGTGAATTTCTACAGTTGTAGAATCAATGCGCAATCGTTATTGAATTGTCCCCCTTATGAGAGTCATGACACAACGCCGCTTGATAATGCCGATTATTATTGCAACTATCGTTCTAGCATCTGCCCAAATAGTCTCAGCCAATGACTCCGACGGAGATGGAACCGATGATCAGTATGATGATTTTCCCCATGATCCTTGTGCCGACACCGATACGGACGGGGACGGTTTGCCTGACACAGTAGTTAGTGGTTGCACCTCTAATTCGATTGTGGCATACACGTCTTTCGAAGACCCCTTTACTAATGGCGCAAAATATTATGACACCGGAAACAAGTCTGTAAGTAGGCATCTCTGGAACAATGCGAATGAGCCTCACGTCTCTCACAACAAATCCACGGGTGACGAGATGGGCTTTACTCTGTACTATACCTCAACTGGGGGAGTGGGCTTGACGGACGGGGACTTCTTTGGTACTGCAAATTACACAGGAACAGTGGGAAATTTCACTGAAGGGGCACAGGGTTACCAAATGGGCGATGTTGATGGGACGACTACTCTATCATTGGATTCTGTAGCTGCAGATTCTATGTCACTAGATATTTTTGTCCAGGGCGGATCGAGTAATAGTTACGAGGCCTCAGACAATCTAATTATTCGATTTGTAGGGAGCACCTCGACAGTCGAATTGGTAAATGTGACCGGCGCCACTGGTACTGGCAATAACGGCGGTTTCGCTACTTACATGGGAGTTTGGACTAGTTTTAGTTCTGACATAAGTTCTCAGGGGATTGGAAATTTAGAAATCGAATTTACTTCCAATTCTCAAACTGAATCCGTATACATCGATAATGTAGCATTCACATCCACATCACAGCTTGTAGAAGATACTGACGACGATAATGATGGCTGGGATGACGTAGATGAGAACTCATGTGGCACGGATCCACTCGATTCAAATGAAATCCCTATTGACAGTAACGGAAACGGAGTATGTGATGCAATTGAGGGAGATGACTTTGATGGCGATGGGATACCAAATGACAGTGACCCTGACGACGATAACGATGGCTACGACGATGAATATGATGCCTTCCCCCTAGATCCAACAGAGTGGGATGACGCAGATGGGGACGGAATTGGAAGCAATGCTGACACAGACGACGATGGCGATGGATGGTCCGACTCAGAGGAAGTTGACTGCATGACCGAACCAAGCTCGGCCTTTAGTGTGCCTGACGATTCTGATGGAGATGGGATTTGCGATATCGTGGACGCTGATGATGACAACGATATGGTCAATGACGAAAACGACTGCGCGCCATTTGATGCATCTATATCTGAGCTGGACTGTGACGGAGTCTGTGGCGGCAATAATACTGTTGATGAGTGTGGAATATGCGGAGGAAGTGGGATCTCCGAAGGGGCCTGTGATTGCGACGGCAATTCCTTCGATGAGTGTGGCGTTTGCGGTGGTGAAGGCATTCCTGAGGGTACTTGTGACTGTGCGGGAAATGTCTTGGACGAGTGTGGAGTGTGTGGTGGCGATCAATCAACTTGCGCGATAGATTCTGATGGAGATGGGGTTGATGACAATTCCGACTTATTTCCAGAAGACTCGCAGGAATGGAGCGATTACGATGGCGATGGATTAGGTGACAACGCTGACACGGATGATGATGGCGATGGATGCGATGACATTAGTGATGCACTTCCCTACAATGCGAACGAGTGCTTAGACACAGACAGCGATGGAACAGGTGACAATGAAGACACGGATGATGACAATGATGGCTGGAGTGATGTCTATGAAGGGGAATGTGGGACCGAGAGCGGAGATTCAGATGACTTCCCGTCTGACATAGATGACGATGGGATATGCGGTTTGCTTGATGAGGACGACGATGGCGATGGAGTTGCAGATGGAAATGATGACTTCCCAGTGAACGCAGCAGAATGGCTGGACACGGATGATGACGGAGAAGGTGATAATTCCGACCTAGATGATGATGGTGATCAATACACGGATGAATACGAAAGCCAATGTGAAAGCGATCCTAAGGACTCTGATTCTACCCCTGGTGATTCTGACGGAGATGGTATTTGTGATGCACTTGATGATTACAATGATAATGAAAGTAACGATACTCCCGGATTTGGAATGGTGACGATGGTTTCTGCCGTGGCTTTAGCTGCGCTAACTAGAAGGGATTGATGGCGCCGACAGCAGGACTTGAACCTGCGACCTGTGGATTAACAGTCCACCGCTCCACCAACTAAGCTATGTCGGCCCAACCCGGCCGCCGCATAACACATTCATCAATGAATCGGAATCATTCCCACTCAATTGTGCCTGGTGGCTTGTGTGTAATATCATACACAACCCGATTAACTTGGCCCTTCAGTGAGTTCGTAATCTCCGTACTGATTGATGCCAAGACCTCATGTGGAATTTCAGAAAATCTAGCACTCATTCCATCAAGGCTTGTGACCGCTCTGACGACTACTGTCTCTCCATGAACCCTGGTATCTCCGTGGACACCAACACTTCTGACAGGTAGTAGAGCAGCGAAATATTGCCATGGAAGTTCGCACAAGCCCTTCTCGGAGGCCTCTCTCAGCCTTGTCTCCACGATGTGGCAAGCCTCCCTGCAAGCTTCCACGCGTGGCCTAGTCAATTGGCCTAAAACGCGTACTGCCAGTCCAGGTCCCGGGAATGGTTGCCTCTCACTGGACTGGATGCCCAATTCCCTAGCGATTTGCCTGACTTCGTCTTTGTAGAACTCACGAAGTGGTTCAACTATCTCAAGGTCAACATCATCTGGCAGGCCTCCGACATTGTGGTGACTCTTGATAACATCACGCTGCCCTCCCCCTGACTCAATCCAATCGGGGGCTATGGTTCCTTGAACAAGAAACTTGGCGCCGCATTTTTCCTGCTCCTCTTCAAAAACTCGTATGAATTGCTCCCCTATCACTTTGCGCTTTTCTTCGGGATCTGTGACACCCTCGAGATTGCTGAAGAATCTCTCCGATGCATCTACGACCTGCAGTGTAATCCCCATATCTTCGAACATCTTGCTGACTTCATCGGTCTCATCCTTTCGCATGAATCCAGTATCCACGTAAACGCAATGTAGGAGGCTTCCAACTGCCCGATGAGCAAGAACCGCTGCGACTGAGCTGTCAATTCCTCCGGAACATGCGATTATTGCTGTATCATCTATCTGTGACTGCAGAGCCTCGATGGCCTCATCGACCAGAACTTGAGTATCCAACATACTCACCCCTGAATCGATTCATCATCCGAAATGACCTTGGCGGTCATGGACGACCTATATTCCGAATAGGCATTGGAAAGGTCGTCATTCTTGGTAGCAAGAATCTGCACTGCGAGAGCCCCTGCATTGTCACCCCTGTCGACACCCACGGTAGCGACTGGCATCCCGGGAGGCATCTGAACAATAGAGAGCAGAGAATCGAAAGGTACCTTGCCCCCAACTGGAACCCCAATTACTGGCTTGCTGGTCATCGATGCGATAACACCAGGGAGAGCGGCCGCGACACCTGCCATGCCAATGAAAACCTGACAGCCAGAATCCTCCGCGGAGCTGATTATCCCCTCCAAGTACTTCGGGGCCCTGTGTGCGGATGCCACTCTAATTTCGAAGCTCACATCGAACTTTTCAAGAACGGATCTGCATTTCTCAGCAATCGGAAGGTCTGACTTAGAGCCTAGTACGACACATATGTCCATGGCACTCGGGAAGTAAGGAGGTTCAAATGCCTGCCGTTCATTCTTCCTCGTCGAATATTATGAGATTTGCCGGCCACTCTACTTCTGAACTAGTGACTGGGAATTCTCGGAGGAGTTTGAAAATGCCTTCAGATTCAGGGTTATTGACAAAGAGACAGTCTTGAACAAAGCCGAATCTACAAATGTAAGACAAGGACATGAAGTTTGTATTTCCTCTACTCATTCCGTGTAATGTCAATTTGCCACTTCCTAAGTGAGCTACGGCTATTTGTCCATTTTTCCATATTTTTTCAGTTACTACCCAATCACTACTAAGATCGGTGGAATTCCAAGATTCCCTGTCTATCGGCAGGATGATTCTAGCTGGAGGAACTGAAAATACATCTGATATCATCTTTATTGATCTGAAAAAGGCTACCCAAAATATCGCATATGAGAGCCACCCCAGTATGGGGGAATATTCTATGTGAAATATGAAAAATATCAATCCCAAGGATATTGAAAACCAATCCACAGGTAAAGCTAACAGGGAATCATCGGAAGTTGGTTGGTTGTTTCTTGCATTGGCCACCGGGAGGATAAGTAGTAGCCAAGATATGATGAACAATGATCCTGAAACAGCTTGATCATCGGGAGTCGATCCCGTGAAAAGTAATGGAATTACGCTCGCGATCAGGAAGAATGGCGACCAAGCTAAGGGCTTCAGAACTGTCCAAGCCAAGGGCCTCATTCTCTGACGCTCCCATCCAAATCTTGATTCCGCCTCGGGAGTTGTGAACTCCTCAGGGAAAATAACCTCCGAAGGCCTCATCCTGGGGACGGGGGATGTACTCGGAAGCCTCCACCATGATGGATCTCCCCTGAGCCAATTCCTGTCCCCATGGGCCTCCATGGAACCCCGAGGGGGAAGTGACGAATATGCGTTAGGATTGTTCTTGTGACTTATTGTATCTCAAAATCAGGTTTCTTGCCGCCCATACTTCGTCCACTCTGCCTACAGGAGTAGTATGCGGTGATGATAAAACGACTTCTGGATCCTCTGCCAGTATGGCATGGAAATCTTGTGCGAATTTGTCCAGAACCTCTTTTGATTCTGTCTCAGTAGGCTCGAACATCAAACATTCGGGGACTATCTGTGGGAAATATAGAGTCGGTGCCATATATCCATAATCTAGGAGCCTCTTTGCGACGTCCTTCCCAGTAACTCCATTGGCCTCCTTCAAAGGGGACATAGATAGGGTGAACTCATGTTTAACAACGTCCGCCGGACAACCTTCTAAGGGCATTGCGTGAATATCTAATTCTGGATCTGGATTCATTATTACATGCCTCAGATAGTTTGCGTTCAGAACGGCATGCTCACTCATTCTTTCCAGTTCGCGGCCGTATCTCCTGTAAAACGCCCAAGACCTTACTACTGCTCCTGCATTTCCATTCCATTGCTGCACCTTACCAATTGTGCGCTCAGGACTGATCCAATGGTACCAATAGCCATCTCCCACTAGTGAGTCTCCATCTTTAGCCTCATAGCGTCCCGCTAATGGGGTTGGAAGGAATTTAGACAAATGCTCCTTGACCCCAATTGGACCACTTCCTGGCCCTCCTCCACCATGCGGTTGGCTGAATGTTTTGTGTAGATTATAATGTACTGCATCGAATCCCATTCTTCCTGGGTCGGTCTTTCCAAGAATGGCATTGAAGTTTGCACCATCGTAGTACATTTGCCCTCCTGCATTGTGGACAATCTCTGCTGCTTCTGCTATCTCGGGCTCGAATACGCCCAATGTGCTTGGATTAGTAATCATCATTGCTGCCGTGTCATCTCCAACTGCTGAACGCAACGCGTCCAGATCTATCCTTCCGTCACTGGCGCTTGGGATCTCTATAATCTGGTATCCGCACATAGAAGCTGAAGCGGGATTGGTACCATGAGCAGAATCTGGAACTATGACCTTGTCCCTGTGTCCCTCTCCCCTCTCCCTGTGATACTCCTGGATGCACCTGATAGCTGTGAATTCACCTTGCGCACCTGCCACTGGCTGAAGCGTTACAGAGTCCATGCCTGAGCAGATAGCTAGCATTTCCTGCATCTCGTAATAGATTGCCAAGAGCCCTTGGACCTGCGACTCTGGCTGTAGAGGATGAATTCGGTCAATACCGGGGTGCTGAACAATTCTCTCATTGAGTCGAGGGTTGTGCTTCATTGTACAGGACCCTAGGGGGTAGAATCCTGTGTCTATTCCAAAGTTTTTCTGGGATAGTTGGGTGTAGTGCCTTACAAGCTCTGGCTCACTGGCTCTAGGCCATTCTGGTAATTTTTTTCGCCTCATTGATTCTGGTATGGATTTTATGGCATCATGTGAGATTGGTGGCGGCTGCGACCATCCCGCATCTTTGGAGCCATTGAAATCAAAAATGGTACCTGTCATTCTAATGCCTCCATCCATGAAGAGAGGCCTTCCTTCAAAGCCGAAATATCGGACTCAGAGGTTCTCTCGTCGCATCCAACAAGAATCCAAGAGGACTTGTCACCCCACCAGTTACCCAAGTCGAATCCTGCAGTCACACCGAGATTATCCATGTGAGATAGTGCATCCCTTGCTAATCCGGGGATCTTGATAGCGAATTCTCTGAAGACGGGAGAGTCAGGGAATGCCAAATCCACTCCTTCCAAAGATGAGATTTCATTCATTGTCTGAATAGTTGACGCTAATACTCTGGTAGAGAGTTGCTCCAATCCTACGGGCCCTAGCAATGCCATGTGCATTGCCCCCATCAAAGCTATTAGAGTCTCGTTAGAGCAAATGTTTGATGTTGCCCTGTGCCTTCTGATATGCTGCTCCCTAGTGGATAAAGTCAGCGTATATGCTGTTTTTCCATTGGTATCGATACTCTGTCCGACGATTCTACCAGGCATCAGTCTAAGAAAATCCTTGGTACATGCAAATATCCCGTATATTGGACCTCCAGCCGTAGGCCCTATTCCGAAGGGCTGCCCTTCGCCAACAACGATATCGGCCCCCCAATTCCCAGGAGGTTCTATCAGTCCAAGAGTAGTTACATCCACGCCTACAATGATTGCGGTTTTCTCCCCGACGATTTCCCTGAGCCTCATCAGACCCTCGTCTAAGATTCCAAATGAGTTTGGTTGCTCGACGTATACTGCGCACGATCCGAATGCGGATGAAGCCATTTCAAGATCCAGAAGGCCATCACTCCCATGGGGGAGCTTCATTATTTCGATTCCGACCCCTTGTGTATAATTCTCTATTACTGACAACCTATGAGGGGGGACCAGTTCAGAGATGAAGACTGTGTTTGGCTTCTCTACTTTCTTTGATTTGACCCTGACAGCGCAAGTAATAGCCTCAGCTGCGGAGGTACTGGCATCATACATCGAGACATTAGATATGGGGAGCTCGACAAGCTCTGAGATCATAGTCTGGAACTCCCACATGGCTTGGAGCATTCCTTGACTGACCTCTGGTTGGTAGGGAGTGTATGATGTCAGAAACTCGCCCCTAGTAGCGATCATAGGTACCATGGAAGGCACAAAGTTTCTGGCTAGGCCAGCCGATAGGAACGAGGGGCGGCTATCAAGATTCACATTTGCCCCCAATAACTTCTGGGCGTCCCTGATTATTTCTTCCTCTGATTGGGGAGCACGGAGTGGAAGGGGCCCTTCAGACCTGATTTTCTCAGGTATGTCATCGAAAAGGTCGTCCATGGATTTTAGGCCCATAATTTCAAGCATTTCTTGCTCTCTTCCGAGATTTGGTAACTGGTCCACGCTATCCCTCGCAATGTTCGAGGAGTAGATAGTTTATGATTATCTTTGGCAGGGATTCTGCAATGGTGCACCGACACACTCTTATTACTCCCAAGTCAGTCAGTACATCATGAAGGTCGCGATAACTGCTTCCGACGCATTCGTCGCACCCTACATCATTGATGCTCTCGGCGATTCAGCTGTGGTCATTCCTGATGATGTCTTAGAGGACAATATGGCCCTAGACGTCATGTTAACCCCCTGTAGTGCACTGATTCATATCAATTCAAGGCCGGTTGACACAGGAGTGGCGAGGAACGACAGGGAGGCGAAGATAATGATGCGGGAAGCTGCAAGGCCTGTTTTGGATGCCGTAAACAGGCATGGGGAGCTACACATGATTATTGTCGGAACTCTAAGAGTCTATGCGGATTGGTCACCTGGTGATGACTACTACGGCCCTGAGTCTTCATTATCCCCAAGAGATACAGCGGCAGAAGGCCAGCTTTGGATTGAAGAGAATGCCTTAGAGAGGGCTGAGTCGGGCAGACCGGTGAGTGTAATCAGAGCTTCGAATGTTCAAGGGATCCCACTTTCAGGACCTCCTGGGAATGGGATACTTCATAGGTGGGCCAGTGAGAGTCAGATAGGCTGGATAAATGTGCCCGGTTCTGGAGATGATATCAAGGATCTTGTCCATATTGAGGATTTAGTCAGAGTGATTCTCTCGGTACTTGATAACCCGCCCCTAACGCGCGAGAGTTTTGCAGTTGGTTCGGGAATGGGCATCACTATGAACGATCTAGCGAACATCTACAATGAGAAAACGGGGGCATCTGTTGAGTTGAATCAATCATCCGAGGGAGAGGTTTGGGGGATTGTTGATGCATGGTTCCTAGATCACAGATGCGGATTCAGGCCATCAATTAGCCTAGAAGAGATGATTGCCGAATCATTGGAGTATTCTGGTTATTGAGCATTCAATATTACCCTATTCCTTATTGAATTCCATCCGTCGACCATACATGGAATTTCTAACTCATACCCTGTCTTGAATGATGAGACGTCACTATCCGATGGCAACCTAATCTCTACAGAATTGGATGATGCACCGCCACTAGGTACTAGCAAAGAGGCGATGATGGTACTTCCCCCCCTATATCTGTCGTCAATCCCAATCCCAAAGCTTCTCTCTACTGAAGATATCTTGACCAAGATATTAACTTGGGTGCCTGAAAATTTCTCTTTTAGAGAATTCTGCTCTGAAAGCATCCTAGCCGAGGAAAATGACTCTATTATGGAACGAATAGTATCATTTTCCGATTCTGGCTTTGAAACCTGAGGATCCTCTGATGGTGTTGTCTGAGACTGCTCAACGGGGTCCGGCATGGACTTTGTTTCTGCAGGGGCTTCGACTTCTTCGGATTCTCCAATCTGAGTATCTTCGCTTTCAATGGAAGAAATTGCTGCAGACCCTATTGCTGCTGCAGAAATCCCTAGAGCGACATCTGCGCTAGACAACATCCTAGATGTAGCGATTGACTGAAACGAGTCTGCTTTGGCTTTCCACAATTCTCTAGCTGGGTTCTGAAATATAGAGGGGAGCTTGGAAATCTTCGATTCGGCCTGACTATCGGCAGCTTCTCGAGCTGTTTGCAATGATTCAACAGTTGAGAATTCTGAGGCCTCAAGAGCTCCAATGATGTCTGTGAAATCATTGGAAACATCCCCCATTAGTTGACTCGGGTCATCCTCCTCGATGACCTCAATTTCCGAATTTCCATAATTCTGTTCTTTTTCGTCGGAATCCGAGTAAGATTTTGTTTCTGTTGATGCGTCTCGTTCGACGGCATTATCGGCTGTAGCGGAGCTTGCCATTTCGACATTGATCCTTCCGACCCCCACCCATCTCCTAGTTCCTAGTGGGAGGTCCCCACTTGCAGGTGGCCTTGTCCACCCCCCTCTGTAGTAATCCTGATTACCACTCTGTTCCCTATCATCTAGGCTCCAAGAGCTAGCGCCTCCTGATCCAGCATTGTAGAAATACATTCTAGCACCATTTTGATTGATGAATAGAGGCTTGCCGTTCATTTCGCCATTTGGGGCGTAAGTCCCATTATAGAGCTCGTTGGGATGTCCTGAGACCGTTAGAGAATTGCCGCCAACGTATGATTCAGAAGGCCCGGATTCAACTAGAACAAGGATCTCTTGCAGATCTATCGAGCCGTTTCCATCAGAATCTAAAACCGAGAAAATAGCTGTTACTATGGCCCCTGGGGCTTTCTGACCGGTAATAGAGCTTAATGCGGCTTCGAACTCATCGAGGTTGAGGCTTCCATTGCCGTCGAGGTCGTACTTGGAGAAAAGTGCCTCAGCCGATATTCCTCTTGATCTCAAAATTGTTTGCAGATTCTTAATCGCTACAGCCTCAATTCCGCCACTCACTGTATCTACCCTGCTTACCACACGGGCCATTCAGCAATGAGTTTTGCCACTGCACTACAGGAATGGGGCCCTTACCACGATGGCTTCAACAGTCCTTCTGGAAGAGGATTTTATCCAAACTGTTTGGCCGACTTCCGCATTTTCCATATAGGCCATTGCAATTCCCATTCCACCTAGGCTTGGAGAAGGGGCGCCACTGGTTACATATCCGATGGGTTCTGAGTCATCAGAGTCCGAACCTAGTACTTGATGGCCTGGCCTCGGGGACGGGCCTCTGGAAACGCACCTTATTGCCATCCACCTTGGAGATTTTCCAAGAGAAGATTCGACACTTGATTTTCCTAAGAATTCATGGTTCATATTAAGTCCGAATGGAACGTTGGTTTCAGCAGTATTTCGATGGAGGAAGCCTTCTGGCAAATCTATATCGGGAGAGCTTCCGAGCCCTGGCCAGAGAAAATCCTGTCCTGATAACAAGTACCCTTTTTCCAACCTCAGAGTGTCTCTAGCACCTAATCCTACAGGGACCAAACCTAAGTCAGATCCTTTGGAAATAAGTTCTCTCCAGAGAATGCTTGCCTGATCATTGGGGACGAAGATCTCCATCCCCTTCTCACCGGTGTAGCCAGTTCCCTGAATCCATCCGGTAATTCCTAAATCATTTGTAGCTATTTCTTGACATCTAAAACGCCCAATATTATTTTCAGCCCCAATTACCTTAGAAATTGCATCTCCAGATTTCGGACCTTGAACGGCAATAATACTGATTTGCTCGGAATCATTGAAGATTTCAACTGTACCGTCTTCGGGAAGGTGGCTATTGAACCAGCTGAGCATCGTAGAAACCATTGATGCGTTTGGTACGCCAAGAATTTCACTATCCGACTTTACTGCGAAAATCATATCGTCAATCAGGTTTCCATCCTCATCCAAAAAATGAGTGTATCCACAAGTCCCTCGGCCAAATTTCCTGAAATCTTGCGTACCAATTCCTGAAAGCCATTCTTTGACGTTGATTCCGGTGAATCTAAAGAATCCCATATGCGAAACATCGAAAATACCGACTGCTGAACGTGTGGCCATGTGCTCTTCCTTGATAGATGAATACCATATTGGAAGCTCGAAACCATGGAAATCGACTATTTTTCCACCATTTTCAATGTGAGATTGGTAAAGTGGAGTCTTGAGGGGCACAGATTCCATGGCCTCAGGGAGAGAGGGGAGGAGAATAAGTTTGGCGTGGGACGATAGTGAAATATGATTCGTACCATTGCACGAGGAGATCAATTGATGCGCAGGTTTAAGTATGGCAGCTTTGACTATACAACTACTGGTTCATATGATTGAAGAGAAGACTGGCGAGCCTCGAAATTCTGATTCGGCGAAGCGTGTAAAGTCTAGCCGCAGAAGAGCGATTTCTCCCTCTATGAGGCCTTCTGAAAGTAGGAAGACCGAATCAGTTTTCAGGCCTTGTTCCGTTTGTGGGTCCAGTTCTTGGGACACCGACGAAATAAGGGGCGAGACGTCATGCTCAGAGTGCGGATATGTTGCTGAGGAGAACATGATTGACCTTGGCGCGGAATGGACCAATCACTCCGGGGGCGAGGACAAGAGTAGAGTCGGCGCGCCCACAACCCTAACACTATCGGACAAGGGCCTCTCCACTGAAATCAGAAGGTCGGATCTGACTTCTGGTGCGGCAAAGAGGCATGGCATGTCTGGTAAGGCACTGAGAGATTGGAGGAGAAGGCAACGAATCGATCAGAGAAGTAAGACCAGGGACAGTAGGAGTAGGAATCTTGCTAAAGCGATGCAATTTATCAGAGACAGAGGGGACCTCCCCCCTCAGATTGAGCAGGAAGCGGCTGGACTCTACAGGCATTCTGTTGACAGGGGACTGGTAACAGGGAGGAGCATTAGAGGAGTTTCTGCCGCATGTGTCTATGTAGCAGCGAGGGAAGCCAAAATCCCCCGGAGGATAGAAGATGTGGCAGAGTCCTTTGATATGACAAAAGATGTAGAGCTAAAAGAGTTGAAGAGAACCATTCGATTAGTGTCAAGATTCCTTGGCGCCCACCATATCACAGGGCCTGAAGAGTACTTCGAGAAGTTCCACTCTGACTTAGGAATGAAGCCAGAAGTACTCGGCAGAGTTAGAGAAATGTGGAGATTGGTAAAGGATGACCTATCTTGGCAGGGGAAGAAGCCCTCTGGGATAGCTGGAGTGATAATTTACAGGGCGTCCCAAGAAAGCGATTCCCCTAGGACGCAGAGCGAGGTTTGCAAGGTATCTGGCATAAGTGAGGTCACGTTGAGGGGTCTTCTGAAAATTCTGAATCAAAAACTGTCCGATAAACAGATTTGATGCCACTATCGCCTTATGCGAAAACGACTGTATATATGCAAGTCCGTTCATGGAAGTGCATGAGTTCAGCCGGTAATAATGATGTTCTTTGGAGGAAATTGGAGCTTCAACTTGATTCTTGGGAATTCACCGCAGATCCATCAAAAGCTAGTTGATGTTTTGGAGGCGTGTGTATGGGTTCCTTCTTGGTATTCGGAGGCAGTAGCGATATAGGCCAGATTCTCTGTAAATCATTAGTTTCCAAGGGGCATACCGTATGTGCCACTGGTAGGGACCTATCTAGGATGAAAGAGCTTCAGGAACTTGGTGTGATGATCCATATCGGCGATGCGACTGATGAGGCCTTTGTTGAAAATACTGTAAACAGTTTCGAAGCAATCGACTCGGGGAAATTGGACGGGGTGGCTCACTTGGTGGGATCGATATCGATTAGACCCCCCCATGCAATGAAAATTGACGCCTTCGAGGATGTATTGAGGACCAATCTAACGTCTGCCTTCTTGGTGCTTTCTAAATCCTGTAAGTACATGCTACGAAATGGTGGAGGGAGATTAGTTTTCACTTCTAGTGTTGCTGCCGGAGTTGGGCTGACTAACCACGAAGCCATTTCAGCGGCAAAGGGAGGAGTGGAGTCGATGTCGCGATCTGCCGCTGCCACATACAGCCGGAGAGGAATAAGAGTGAACACAGTAGCACCTGGGCTGACTGACACAAGGCTTGCATCTCCAATAACCAAAACTGAGTCTTCCAAGGAAGCAGCAGTGAGCAAGATCCCCTTGAATAGAATTAATGAGCCTGGCGAAATTGCTGGTGCCATTGATTGGTTACTAACTGACGCACCGGACAATCTAACTGGGCAAATTCTCAATCTGGATGGAGGAATGACCAGTATTCGGTGATTTCATGGATTGGACAGATGCTATCAAAGACGAGAGGTTATCGGAAGGAAAGGGGAAAATGGTGAACCTCGGAAGTAAGATTCTGATGATTGTGAAAATAGAGGGCGCCATACACGCGACCGAGGGACTTTGCAAACACATGAAATGGCCGTTGTCTTGGGGTGGGAAATTCGAAGACGGGTGTGTGACTTGCCCCCTTCACCAGACCACCCACCGTATATCTGACGGGGAACTAGTGAGGTGGGCACCATTTCCTCTATTCCCCCCCTATGGAAAACTAGTTGGCTCCCTTGTTAAGGAAAGGAATCTTGGGATTTATGAGACAAGGGTAAAAGATGGATTTGTTCAGGTACTAATTTGAATAAGAAAATACCATAGACGGGGAACCCTGAATAGTATCGTCAAATTGGAGGGTTTGTTCAGATGATTGAGGGGGAGATTATTGATGATGAGGGGTACAGGAAATTTACCCCATATCAGAAGCCTGAAAGAAGTGGTCTTTTTTCAATGAAGGCTAAAATATACATTTCAGCTTCATTCCTAGCTTCAATACTGATTCTTGTCTCACTGCAGGGATGGATTGTCGATGATGTTATCAAGGAAATTAAGAAGGAGCTAGGCATCTACGAAAGAGTTCCTGTATGGGAAAGATCTGAATGGCCATATCTAACTAATTACTCCAATGGTTTTGTCATGGAATACGGCGAGTATGATTTATTGGAGACTGACAACGAATGGGGCTCGACTCACTATTTTGTTGAGTTCGACCTGCCACTTAGCGAGGGGGGCTCTGCTCCGAATGGATTGGTCAGCCTCGCCGTGTGGCTCCCCAAAGTCCCAGAGGGAACAACGGTTCCAGTTATTGCTGAATTTGGCCCTTATTTCGATGAAATTAGTGTGGAGACTCCTTCGATAGAAGTTCCTGGGACTTGGCTCGGTCAGATGATCATTGATCAGATACTACCTCATGGGTACGCATTTGCTCAGGTTTCTGTAATGGGCACAGGTAGGTCCAATCACTGTATGGATCTCATGGGTAATGCTGAGCAACTTGGTGTTGATGCCGCCGTTACTTGGTTAGGAAGCCAGGAATGGAGTAATGGCAGAGTCGCCATGATCGGAAAATCCTATGATGGATCCACACCATGGCAGGCCGCAACATTCGGCAATGAGCACTTAGCAACGATTGTCCCTATTTCCGGACTAATTGGAGTAATGGAACTGATGTGGAAAAACGGTAGCAGTGAAGCTAGGGCGGCCATAATGCACAATGGAGTTTATGGGTCTTATGGGATGGATGGCGATCAGGAAGATATTGGAAACATGTGTCCAGATTACATCATTGGACCCGGCACGGGGATTTCTGCATACATTTGGGGAAGTGAATTTGCGGGCACTTACTGGGAAGAGAGGTATTTCTTGGAGAGGGTCCTCCAGAACTACAAGGGCTCTGTATACTTGATTCAAGGGATGCATGATTGGAATGTCGACCCCCACATGGCAATTCCTGTGATCAATCAACTTAAGGACGCTGGAATTGAATCCAAGGGACTTTTTGGACAATGGGATCACGATTATCCAGACAGGCCTGATTATCACTTCGACCGCTCTGGAGAGGGGAGGGGCAGAGAAGCATATCCCGAGATGGTCAGATTCGACTGGATGCAGGATTTACTAGAATGGTTCGACTGGTACCTGAAGGATTTTGGAGATCAGCCCGGACTATTTGTGGAGATTCAGTCTAATCAGGGACAATGGAGGATTGAAGAAAGATACCCCCCGGATAATATGGAAACCCTCTCCTTTGATTTGGGAGGGTCCCTCTCAAACGTAGCAGGTGGGACGACAAGGATACTTCCGAATGGTAACTTTGGACCGATTTATGAGAGCGCCCCTCTTACTGAGGATATTTGGATCTCTGGCTTACCGAGATTGCACATCGATGTTTCCACAAGCACTGTTGGGGGACAGATCTATGCCCTATTGGAAGACTGTTCCGAAGACGGAGGTACATGCATACACATCGGCCACGCCATAATGGACCTGAGATATCATGAGGGAGGTAATCAGGAACAAACCTGGATACCAATCTTTGAGACTATCAATGCCAAGATGGAGTTCTTCGCCATGGACGTTCAGATTGAGGCAGGCCACACCATACGCCTGTCACTTGCCAGTACAGGCGAGGACTACCTGCCTGCTTCCACAAGCTCCATAGTCGAGATTTCTGAGGGCTTGAATTCTAATCTAATCATAGACATTATTGATAGAGAGGAAAAATTGCTCTTCAGCCCACCCAGTTGCACACATGATGCTTGCTTGGATTGGATTGGTCAAACATCATAATTCGGAGGGCCGGTTTTGAACCACCTTTCAACTAGTTACAAACCATAATTTCTGAAATGAAATCGCTAGGAATCCAGAAGCCAATTGATAGTCACTCTTCTTCTGACTCGCCTGGTTTATCGAAAAGGTATGAAGGAGCGGTTATTGCTAGTGTGAAGAATATGATGTATGCAAGTAACTTGAGTGATGTATTAATTGTCCTTGGTTGATTTTTCATCCCACTGTTTGAGTTTTCTTTTGAATTTTCATCGTCATCGTCGTCGTCATCTTCGTCATCGTCGTCGTCATCATCGTCGTCATCTTCGTCATCGTCGTCGTCATCATCGTCGTCATCATCGTCGTCGTCATCATCGTCGTCATCATCGTCGTCGTCGTCGTCATCATCGTCATCATCATCGGAATCATATAACATCCCTTGTTCTTTCAACTTGTTCTTCTGCTCTTCTCTTTGTTCTCTTTTCTTCCGTTTCGTTTCTTCCGAGTCGTTGCTGTTATCCTCGTCTGAAGAATCTTCCTCGTTGTCCGACGTCTCCATCGCCTTTGAAAAATCTTCTTTTATTTCCTCCTTCAACTCTTTGAAATCTTCCTTCAATTCGTTCGCCAACGAGACGACTTCTTCTCTTGTTTTTTGCAGCGTCGTTTTGCTAAACTCAACGGCTTTCTTCGTGTAGTCTTTGGTGAAGTTGAACGCGTTTTGCGCCGCGAGTAAGAGTTCATCGTCTTCTTCTTCCTCGTCGTCGCTCTCAAAATCATCTT